>VTLG01003740.1_pt1 | contig 14792 bp, 8 predicted proteins | sample 4694571 | NCBI WGS metagenome assembly VTLG01 (sample SAMN12604809, study PRJNA352737) | marine metagenome | biome: ENVO:00000447; feature: ENVO:00000209|ENVO:00000569|ENVO:01000036; material: ENVO:00002151; isolation source: viral sequences binned using virsorter ...
TTTAATCTTTATCCAAATTAATGGCTCATCAAAATGCAGCCCTGCTGTCGTCACTGACTGCACCAGGTGCTGATAATGCGACACGTGCTGGCTCTACCTTTACTACTACAGAGCGCCGTGCCCTATTCCTCAAGCTATTTAGTGGAGAGATGTTCAAAGGATTCCAACGCAATACAATTGCAAGGGATCTAGTTACCAAGCGTACCCTTAAGAACGGCAAATCATTGCAGTTCATCTATACGGGACGTACTAACAGCGAGTATCATACTCCTGGCCAATCCATACTTGGTAACTCAGACAACGCTCCTCCAGTAGCTGAGAAGACAATCACTGTTGACGATCTATTGATCTCCAGTGCATTTGTATATGAATTAGATGAAGTACTTTCCCACTATGACTTAAGGGGAGAGATTTCAAACAAGATCGGTTATGCTCTAGCTGAGAACTATGACCGTAAGATCTTCCGTGCAATCACCAAGGCTGCACGTAAAGCATCACCTATCACTAAGACAAACTTCAAAGAACCAGGTGGAACACAGGTTCAAGTTGGAGCTGGTTCTAATGCTGACGATGCTCTTGATCCTGACAAGATAGTGACTGCATTCTATGATGCAGCTGCTGCTCTAGATGAGAAGGGAGTTAGTTCTGAAGGACGTGTAGGTGTACTTGCACCACGCCAATACTATGCTCTTATTAAGGGACTAGATGGTGCTGGACTTGGTGCTTATCTTGTTAACCGTGACGAGCAAGGAGATGCCCTACAATCAGGTAAGGGTGTTTACGAGATCGCCGGAATCAAGATCTATAAGTCAATGAACATTCCATTCTTTAATAGATATGGTACCAAGTATGCTCCTTCTTCAGGTGCATCTGCTGGTAGTGACCTTGACACAGTGAACCCAGGTAACACTGGTGACTTTGTTGAAGTTACAATGGCTGACGAAAGAACTCAGACTGTTAATAACTATGGTAACAGTACAGACTTCGGAAATAGCTGTGGCTTGATCTTCCAGAAGGAAGCTGCAGGTGTTGTCGAAGCAATCGGACCTCAAGTTCAAGTAACTTCTGGTGATGTATCCGTGATTTATCAGGGCGATGTCATACTAGGACGCTTGGCTATGGGAGCCGACTATCTTAATCCTGCTGCTGCAGTTGAGTTGTTCGCTGGAACAACCACAAAGCCTGCTGCATTCGGGTAATGTACATAGGGGAGTCTTCGGGCTCCTCTTTTTTTTTATATAACTTTATGGCTTCCACAACAACTGATACCGAGACCGAACTCTCCGCTGTAAATGCAATCCTGGGAGCTATAGGTCAGTCACCCGTAACCTCTTTAGTCTTCGATAACCCTGAGATCTCTTTCATCTACAACTTACTGAGAGATGCTAATGTAGATGTACAGAATGAAGGATGGCATTTTAATACAGAGAAACATGTCCAGTATCAACCAGATTCAACTACTAATAAAATAGAAATAGGCAATGATATACTTAAAATGGATGTGTCTAAAGGATGGACACACAGACAATATGATGTTGTAAAAAGAAATGGGTATTTATACGACAAGTATGATCACACTGATGACTGGAGTGACCTTACATCAGATGGTATTGATCTTGATGTTGTTAGATTATTTAGTTATGAAGACTTACCCAGTGTTTTCAAGAGGTATATAATATATAAAGCTGCGAGTAGAGCTGCTACACAATTAGTTGGTAACCCACAATTAGTACAACTACTACAACAACAAGAAGTAATGGCAAGAGCCACTTGTGTTGAGTATGAATGTAATCAAGGTAATCATTCTATGTTTGGTTTCCCTGAAGATACTATTTATACAACCTATGAACCATGGAGGAATCTTAGAAGATAATGGCATCTATATCACAGACTATACCTAATTTCGGTGCTGGTGGTATATCTGAACAACCAGATCATCAGAAGTTTCCAGGTCAGGTAAAGAATAGTGTTAATGCTATACCTGATCTAGTTAATGGATTATATAAAAGACCAGGTTCTAAGCGTCTAGGTACTTCACCACTTACTAATGTACAATCTGGTGGATCATGGTTTCATTATTACCGTGATGAAACAGAAGGATCCTATATAGGACAAGTAGCAGCTGATGGTAGGGTTAGAGTATGGAGTTGTAATGATGGTACTGAAAAAGATGTTTGGTACCATACAGATAACAGTGCATATGATGGTAGTAACTCTGATCATACAGCTATTACTACCTACCTATCAGCTAGTAATACAGAAGATGTACAAGCATTAACTATTAATGATACTACATTTTTAAATAATAGAGATACAACTGTAGCTACAACAGGTACTACAGACGGTAGACCTCATAAGAATTTTGCATTCATAGAACTGTTACGGACAGAGAATGGTAGACAGTATGCTCTAAATATATATGATAATAATAATTTAAGTACTTTAAACAGAGCTACACGAATAAAAATAAGCTCTGATACTTTAGCTGAAGGTACTGGTACTGGTGACTGTCCAGGCATAGGTACTCAGACATTCAGTAAAGATGATGGTAGTAAAGAGAATTTAATTTTCAGAATTACTACTCTAGGACAGCAAGGTAAGGCTGGTAGTGGAACAAATACTAATGATTATGCTTGTACTTATAACCGTGAGGTAACATTACTACATGGTGGTGAGGGGTTTACTACGGGTGATACTGTTACTGTTACTTTAGATCAAGCTAAAACAAACTATGACTATACTGTAGAAGTAACAGATCATGAAGGAGTCTTCCATAAGGCTAATATAAAAGCAGTAAGGCCAGCACCTACACCTTTTCAAGCTGATACAGCAGTTACTGCTGATACAATATTAGGTGGTATACAAGCTGAACTCAGTGGAGTTACTGTAAATGGCAATGCTTTGAATTATGAAATTATCGGAAATGGTATCTATTTATTTACAGATAATGATGCTGATGATTTTAACGTAGAAGTAATTGATCAAGATCTTATGCGTGTCATGCAGACTGAGATCAATGATGTTAGTAAATTACCTGCACAATCTAAAGATGGTATTATAGTTAAAATATCTAATACTAGGATGTCTGATGAAGATGACTACTATGTAAGATTCGATGGTGAGAATGGGAAGAGTGGGCCTGGTCAATGGACTGAGTGTGCAGCACCTGGTATAACTAAAAGCTTCGATGCTAATACTATGCCTCATGTATTACAGAGGCAAGCTGATGGAGCCTTTTTAGTTAAGAAATATACATGGGCTGACCGTGATGTAGGTGATGATGTAACTAATGCTATACCTAGCTTTGTTGGTGAAAAGATTAACCGAGTTTTATTTTATCGTAATCGTATAGCATTTTTAGCTGGTGAAAACCTTATCACTAGTAGACCTGGTACAGCTGATAACCCTAACTTCTGGGCTAATTCAGCTTTAACAGTTAGTGCTATAGATCCTATTGATATCTCTTGTAGTTCTAATTATCCATCAGCATTATTTGATGGTATAGAAATCACAACAGGCCTATTAGTATTCAGTACTAATCAACAATTCTTATTCTCAGCAGATGATACTATATTAAATCCAGATACTGCTAAATTACGAAGTGTAACTACTTATAATTATAACGAAAAAATACCTCCTATATCAATGGGAGTTACTGTAGCTTATATAGATAATTCTAATAAGTATAGCCGTTTTCAAGAAATGGCTAACACTGCAAGAGAAGGAGAACCTGATGTTGTTGAAACATCTAAGCTAGTACCTACTTTATTACCTAAAGATATAGATCTATTAACCAATTCTAGAGAAAATGGTGTTGTACTATTTGGTAAAACAGATTCAGATATAGTAATAGGTTATAAGTATTTCCAATTAGGTGATGAAAGAAAGCAAACTTCTTGGTTTAAATGGAAATTTAATAACCCAATCAAATGGCATTTTATAGTTAATGATCAGTACTTCTTCTTAGATACTGATAACTTCTTACAAAGTGTGAATCTAATACAAGCTGATGCTGATCCTAGTATAGATCAAGATGATGTTAATTATTTAATACATTTAGATAACTACACTACAGTTAGTGGTGGTGTGTTTAGTGCTACAACTAATAAAACAACATTCACTAATCAGTCTGACTGGATAGATCAAGTAACATCCCCTAACGGTATACTCGTCGTTGTTGATTCAAATTCAAGTACAGCTAGAGAAGGTAGATATGCAGAATGTACTGTCATTAATAGTGATGATTTCACTGTTCCTGGTGATTGGTCTAGTGCTACATTGAATATAGGCTATCTATATGAGTATAGTGTAGAGTTCCCTAGATTATATACCAATAAAACTCAACAACAAAATGTAAAATCTGATACTAACTCATCTTTAATCATACATAGAATTAAGCTGAATTTTGGTAAGGTAGGTTTATATGAGACTACACTAAGTAGGGTAGGTAAATCTGATTATACCGAAATATATGAATCTACAGACTTGGATGAGTATCAAGTATCTGATGCACCATATTTACAAGAAACTATTAAAACTATACCTGTTTATGAAAAAAATAAGAATGTAGATATTACATTAAAATCTAACCACCCATCCCCTGCTACATTATATTCAATGACATGGGAAGGTGATTACTCACCACTATTCTATCAACGTGTCTAAGTATATCCACCAAGCAACAGAAGAGGCTGCCATAAAGGTGGCCTCTAATTTACTTCCAGAAGACCGGAAAGAGGTCGAAGAAGGTCACGGGTTAGACCCAATGGAAGAGCTTATCTATGCAGCTAATAATACTTCTTGTATATGGTTCGAGGTGCCTAACGGCAAGACTGCTGGTATGGCAGGTGTTGGACCTGGTGGAGAAGTATGGATGTTATGTACTCCTGCTATTCATGAGTATCCTATAACTTTTGCAAGAGAAGCAAAACGTTTTATTGACAGTAGAGAAGAACCTTTATTATGGAATATAGTAGATAAACGTAATACTGTTCATTTAAAACTACTAAAATTTTTGGGCTTTATATTTTTACGAGAAATTTCTCATGGCCCAAACCAATTATCCTTTATAGAATTTTGCCGTGTGCGCTCCTGATCCAAATGAAGGTGCTAGACAACAAGCCAAGATAGAGCACCAAAAAAAATTATATGCCTTTAAAGGTAGAACAATAGCTCAGTGGAATAAAGAAACTCAGTATCCTAAAAAACTTAATGTCATTAGAAGTCTAGGTAAGTCTAGAGCTGAGAGTGACATTAAAGTTGCTATTGAGAAAAGAAGAGGTAGAGCCTTAAAAGGCAAAGAAAAACTTGCTACAGACTTTTATTATAATCAAATGGTAGCTGATCAATCAGGTGTTGGTAGATCTAGAGCCTTTGGTAAAAAATATAGTCAAACTTTAATGGCATCACAAGCTAAACTCGATAACCAATTATATGATATGGTAGGTCGTGGGCAAGCGATTGCTACAGAAGGCTTGAAGAGAGTCACTATGAATAAAGAAGCCAAAGCAAAACAAGGTATGGGTATGATGCCTACATTCGGTACCCCCGCTTATATGCCACCAAGAGATACTCAAGGTCAAATGTTTGCTACATTACAAACTGGCTTAAGTATTGCAGGTCTCTTTGCTAGTGATGAAAGATTAAAAGAAAATATAGAAGAAGTTGGTGAGTCCCCATCTGGCTACACTATTTACGAATGGAATTATAAATCCAGACCAAACACCAGATATCGTGGCGTAATAGCACAAGATGTCTTACATGTAAACCCTATGGCTGTTGGTATTATGAAGAATGGCTACTTAGGAATACATTATACTAAAGTAGATGTTAATCTAGAGGTAGTATAATGGCAAAGAAGCAAAAGAAATCATCAACAGATAGCTTATCTGCTTTGATCTCCCAAATGCAAGGAGAGCTACCTGATATTAGTGATACTAATTACTTAGAAATCGAAGGTGGTGCTGGTAATGTAGAGACTATAAATAAAAGGATAGAGGGTGATATAGAAGAGAATGATAGGCAGGAAACTCTTAGAGCACAGAATGCTAAAGAGATGGCTGATAGACGGTTTACTGAGTATAGGCAGTTATCAGGTTTAGTATCAGATGCTAAGAAAGTACATGATTGGTGGAAAAAAGAGAGAGAAGCTGGCCTCTTACATGATAGCATCCGTGATAATAAAACTAGGCGAATAGAAGAAATAGAAAAAAGTGGTGAAAAAATATCTCCAGAAACATATAATGAGACAATCGAACAAGGTGGTGCTGTACTCTGGAACACAGATATGGACCCAGATGAAGGTCTCATTGTATCTGAAGCTTTATGGAATTCCCAAGTAAGTGAACCTAAAGGTGATGCTAAAGATATTGCTCGTCAACGTAAAGCATTAGGTGAAAATGTATGGATAGATAGAGATATACGCCACATTACATTAAAAAAATCTAAGTACGAAATACTAGGAGACTCTGAAGCTGAGAAGCTAGATTATCTGAATCAAATATTCCCTACATATATCAACAAGGCAATGACAAATAAGGTACGTCTTGATGTACCTGAGCTAGGTTTGATGCCTAGGGAGATGAGTTATCTTGATGCAGTTGATAGCAAGGCAGCAGAAGATGCTAAATGGGCTCCTCATTTAAGAAGATTCATGCTGACTTCATTCTATGCTGAGCATGGATTAGATGAGTTAAATAGAAGATTTGTCTCTACTCAAGTGATGCCACAGTTGATGCAGCAGTTGAATCAGATAGATAATAAAATATTAAATCAGAACATAAGTGAAACACTAGAGAATAATAAAACTGCTCGTAAGATTGATTTCTTAAATGATGTAAAAATATATGGTATACAAGCAGCAGCTGGTAATCATGGTTATGTTTGGTTTAATGAATTACAACCTGATTATACTTTAAATAATACTGCTGGTTGGGATATTACAATAGATGCATTAGAATGGGGTCTTCAAGAAGGTTACATTGATCCAGATGTGGTAACTGGTTTACCGGATCAAAAGTTTAGATTAAGAGATGGTAGTACTACTACACTTAAGAAATATAAGAATGGTATTTATGCTGATCGTTTACTTAGTATAGCTGCTGATGCTACTACTAAGGAAGCAAGGCAGGAGTTACAGTTAAGAGAATCTGCAGTTAGAAGTAGTATAGCTACAGGTTGGGACACCTTAAGTGAAGGTGGTAACGTACCAACAGAACCTCAATTAACAAAATTAATTGCAGATACAGCACAAGAGCATGGTATAAGTATGGAGCATCCTTGGTTGAATGATGCTAAAAATCTTGCAACCAGAGCAGATTATAGACATATGGAAGCTGTAAAAGCACTATCGAGACAATACGAAGATAAGAACAGATTATTATCTTCTAATTTAATTAATGCACTTGATCCAGATAGTGAAGATTATAGAAGATGGAAGAGAAGAGGAGAAGTAAGAGGTACAACTGGTTTAACTGATAAAGAAGTAGAAGCTGCTCTAACAGCTAATGGAGCTTATGGTCTACTAAGGAAGCAAGAAGGATGGATGGGACCAGGTACTGGGGGTGAAAGATATGATGTAGTTGAGTATAGAATGAAAGATGATTTCCATGCTTTATATAATGCAGCTTTCTATGCTAATACTAGTAACGATTCTGATGACGCAAAAAAAGCAAGAGCTGCACAACAAGCTGCATTAGCAGTTAAAGAAAAAATAGAAAAGAAAGAATACGATTATCCTGTAGGACCGTTAAAATCAAGTAAAGAAGATCAAAATGAAGTAAGAGTTTATAATGCTCATCTTGTTAAAATTAAAGAGTTAGGTGATGGAGCTACTATTTCTCCTGATTATATCAGTGTACAAGAAGAAGCCGCTATTGTTCAAGCAATAAAGAATCCAGAGAAAGCTTTACCACGTTACTTCAGAAGCTATGCTCGTTTCCATAGAAATGGTGATGGGAGCAAGATGAATGCTCAAGAGTTTTTTGAAGCTAGATTAAAAGCTACAGCAGGTCAAAGAGATGGTGGAGATAAAACTTATTCCATACCACCAGATCCTGCAAGTACTAACCTAGATCCTAAAGGTAAAGAACAACTTACTGTTAATCCTAATAATGCTACAACTGCTCAATTTATAGTTGAACCTAAAAATATAGAGTGGATGCTTGGAGCTTTGACACACCCATTAGCAGCAAATGGATATGATACTGCTATTAACACTCTTGGTCCAGAACAAACCTTACCTGATAATGGGAAAACAATATCCCAATATACTGTAAGAGAAGTTTTAGAATTAGAAGATCAATCTAAATATCGATATCTAGCATTCGGTAACTTCGGTTTGACTTATAAGAATATTGATCAATTAATGGATAAAGCTGGTGTCAGCATGGATGATCCATTTAATGAAGAAACTCAAAATAAATTACTTATAGAAAGAGTTAAACAATTAGGTAATCTATCTGGATTCGGACAGTCATGGGATGATTCTTATAGGAATATTCTACCTGGTTTAGATAAGGATGAATTTAAACAATTAAACCAAATTATAAATGGGCAGATAGAAGGTAAACCATGGTTACAAAGTTTTTATACTTCACCCTATAACCAGCCAAGTGTTCTTCAAAGCACAGTTGCTAAGGCAATGCTAGAAGACCTGATGTTCGCTTAATTACTAAGGTAATAATATGGAAAATGATCAATCATTTACAGTAGATACAGATGCTTTAGAAAGCAGTATCAATGCTGTTAGTGACATTATTGATACGACACAAGGCTTAGAGGAACAGCAGCAGCTACAAGAAGTTGCAGCAGGTCAAGAACAGCAAATGGCAGCTGAGCTAGAAGATCCAAGAGAAGGTGAACAATGGGGAGTCAAGGCAATTGCCAAAGAACTCCAATCAGCTGCTCTAGGCGGTATTCAAGATACAGCACATTCTATTCAGACTTTCCCTGAGCGTACAATAGATATGTTCTCTGGTGAAATGGCCAGAGAAAGAAGAGAGAAAGGGTTCTATACACCAGAATGGAGCCCTTTTGTTAATGAAGAAGATCCTATCATAACTAAAACATGGTGGGGTCAATTATTACGTGGTACTGTTCATTTCGGTTCTATGGCTGTAGGTATAGTAGGAGCCATTAAAGCTTCTCCTATCACTGTACCAGCTGCTATAACTAGCATGACTGGATATAGTATGGTCAGAGCTGCTGGTATAGGTGCTATATCTGACGTAATATCACACACATCTGACGGTGAGAATGCCCTAGGTATGGTACGTGATAGATATGGATGGATGGATACACCTTTAAGTACTAGAGAAACAGATCACCCTTTAATGATGAAAATGAAAAACATTGTTGAAGGTATGGGTATAGGTATTATCTTTGATAGTGCTGCATTAGCATTAGGTAAGGGTAGTAAATATACTAGAGAATTGGTTGCTAATAGAGGTAAGACTGTTGAAATTGCAACTGTAAGAAAAGGTTTACAAGAACTACGGTCCTTTGAACCTTCTTTCCGTGCAAGTAAGAATGCACCAATTGCTGGTAGACATCAAGGTAATCATTTATCTGATGATGATCCATTTATAGTATGGGAACGTAACAAGAAAATACGAAAAAATTGGGGATCAGAAGAAGGTTCAGCAGGTAATATAACAACTCCTATACAAAAAGAACGTATAGCTAGAGAAGCTGGGATAACAGAAGATGTTGTCTCAAGTGTACTTCGTAAGTTATATAGTCATGAGAAATTCCAAAAAACATTAGCTGCTTTAGATGGTAGTCGTAAGAGACTTGTAGAAGTCTTTGGAGATTCTATTGCTGCACACCAGAGGATTACATTAGGTCGTAATGCCGCTGATATGTCAGCTGAAGAATACCTGAAAGAAATATTAAGTCATAAAATTACTTATGATGTATTTGATATAGCAGGTAAAAAAGTAGATGAAATCACTACTATTACTGCAGGTGATGTTGTTACTTCTGATCTTGTAGTAGCTACACTTTTACAAGAAATAAGAGATAGAGGTATAGCAGGTAGAGAGATAGCAGATTTTAGTAATTTATTAGATATAGATGGACCAGCAGATCAAATAGTTGATACTATGTTAACTGCTATTGCTGAATCAAAGAGAGCTAGATACAATCTATCTAGGGAATTTGCAGCATTAGGAGCTGGTAAACGTAGAGCTATACAAGAAAGAGTAGCTAAAGATGTTGCTGATGCCAGAGAATCTATCCAATCAATACTTAAAATTGCTGAAGGATCTGATGAGCCTGATCTACTAATGGCCTTATTTGAAGCCTTCTCCTCTATGCAAACAGTTAATACTGTAGAAGATTTTAGCTTATGGGCTAAGAAGATGATTAGAGGTGGAGAGATTGAAGGTAAGCCACAGACTGGATCTATGGTTAGAGAACTTCAAGGTGTCATGATTCATAGTGTCTTGAGTGGTCCTAAGACTCCAATGCGAGCTATTATGGGTACTAGTGTTGCAACATTTATGAGACCATTTGCAACGGCTATAGGTGCTGGTTTAAGTTATCCTTTCACTGGAGATTCAATTACATTAAGAGCAGGTTTGGCCTCACTTAATGCTATGATAGAAGCTATACCTGAATCATGGACTCTGTTTAGAAGTAGATTAAATTCTTATTGGACTGGTGATATAGCTACAGTTAAAACTAGATTTGCTGAATATACAAGAGGAGATGATAACTGGGAAGTACTTAGGCGATGGACAGAGAATAGTCCAGATGCTACAGCTGGGGATAAGGCTGCATTCAACTTAGCTAATATGGCTAGGCAAGCTAATAATAGTAATTTCTTAACTTACTCTACTAAGCTAATGGCAGCGACTGATGATGCTTTTGCTTATATTTTAGGTAGAGCTAAGATGAGAGAGAAAGCATTTAGATCAGCTGTAGATGCTAAAGGTAAAGGTGCTTTAACTACTTATCCTGAAATAACTCCTGAATTAATCAGGATTTATGAAGATGATTTCTATCGTCAAATCTTTGATGCTAATGGTAATATTATAGATGAAGCAACTAAGTTTGCTCGTAAAGAAGTAACACTTACTAAAGAATTAAGAGGTATGGCAGCTGGGTTAAACTCAGTTTTCCAAGCTAATCCTTGGGCAAAACCTTTCTTCTTATTTGCTAGAACAGGTGTTAATGGCCTAGAATTAACTGCTAAGCATACTCCTGGTTTTAACTTTCTTGTTAAAGAATGGAATGATATAGCCTTTGCTACTAATCGTACATTAGAAAGAGGTGACTTAGCTCAGTATGGTATCACAACTTTAGAAGAATTAGCTAATGCTAAAGCTCTTCAAGTTGGTAGATTAGCTATGGGTTCTAGTTTAATCTTTATGGCTAACCAAGCATGGATGAGAGGTGAGTTAACTGGTAATGGACCTGCAGATAGACAAAAGAGGCAATCATGGCTAGATGCTGGATGGAAGCCAAGACACTTTAAATTAGGTGGTATCTGGATTGGATATGATTCAATAGAACCATTCAATCAAATCATGTCTATTATTGCTGATGTTGGTGATGCTAGTCAATTAATGGGATCAGAATGGACAGAGAAAGAATTACAAAAAGTATCCTTAGTTATTGCTCAAGGTATAACAAGTAAGTCTTATCTTGCTGGTATGCAACAGTTTGTTGATTTATTCGCAGGTCGTCCTGGGCAAGCAGGTAGGATTTTATCTAGTATAATGAATAATACAATACCTCTTGCTGGATTAAGGAATGAATTAGGTAAAGTATTCACACCTCATACAAGAGAACTTAGTTCTGGTATTATGGATGCTTTAAGAAATAGAAACTTATATGCAGAAAGATTACCTGGTGAAAATTTACCAATTAAATATGATTTACTAAACGGTAAGCCTATCAAAGATCATGATCCAATGACTCGTATGTTTAATGCAATGAGTCCAATATCATTACACTTGGACTATACTCCAGGTAGAAAATTCTTATATGATTCTGGTTATGATATGAGGATGTCAGTTTATTCCTCTCCTGGCCCTAATCCTATTAACTTAAGTGATGCTCCTAAAATTAGATCTTTATATCAGAAAGCTATAGGTGATCAAAACTTAGAACTTCAACTGGCTAAGCTTGCTAAAGATCCTAAAGCAATAGCTTCTTTAGAAGAAATGCAAAGAGATATAAGAAATGGTAATCGTGGTAAATACGAAGCTGGTGATTATTACCATAATCGTAAGATCCATGAATTATTTACTATAGCTCGTAGAATCGGATGGGCTCAGATAAGAAATGAATCTATCGTACAAGATCTAATTAAAGATCAGACTAAAGCAAGACAGGAACGAGGTTCTAAGAAAACGTCTTCAGCTGGATTAGAATCCATTCTCACAATTTATAAATAATTATGGCAACAACCTTTGTAGACTATACTGGGGATGGGAATGCGACCAAAGCTTTTTCTTTTCCATCATACCAGGAATCCGATATAAAAGTAGAGGTAGATAGTGTCACTAAGACTGTAACTACTCACTATAATATAACAAGCTACACTACTACAGGTGGTGGTAATGTAGTATTTACTTCAGGTAATATACCTGCAAGTCCAGCAGCAATACGTATCTATCGTGATACCAATGTAGATAGTGCTAAAGCAACATATCAAGCTGGTTCATCCGTCAAAGCCGGAGACTTAAATAACAACCAAACACAACTTCTCTATGCTGCCCAAGAGGAGCAGAATCAGACAATACTAGCAAGTGATATAAAAGATGGTGCAGTAACCTCAGCCAAGATTTTAGATGGAACAATTGCCACAGTAGACATCTCAGATGATGCTATAACAGAAGATAAGATAGCAGATAACTCAGTTGGTCAAAATCAACTAAAAGCAAATTCTATTATTTCTAGTACCATTGTTGATGGATCTATTGTCAATGCTGATATCAATGCATCTGCAGCAATTGCCCTTAGTAAGCTGGCTTCTGGAACTCTCCCAAGTGGAGTTGCTGTTACTAGCGATAACATTGCTCCAGGGACTATACTTGTTACTGATCTTGCTGATGATAGCATTACCAATGCGAAAATAAAATCAGATGCAGCAATAGCTATTAGTAAATTAGATGGGGTTACATCAACTAATACAGAACTTAATATACTAGATGGTGTAACTGCTACAACAGCAGAGATTAACTATGTAGACGGTGTTACATCAGCTGTACAAACACAATTTGATGCTAAACAGCCTTTAGATGCAGAGCTAACAGAACTAGCTACAATGCACACTGATACTGCTAGTGCATTAGCTGATTTAACACAAGCAGAAGTACAGATATTAGATGGTGCTACAGTCTCTACTACAGAACTAAACAAGTTAGATGGGGTTACAGCCTCTGCTACTGACTTGAATATAGTTGCTAGTATGACGAAACAGACAACTATCTCTGATCAAGATACCTCGTATCCTACATCAGGAGCTGTTGTCGATTACGTAGCTGCACAGATAGCACCTATTGGTGGACTAGAAGTTATAGCTACAGATGCTGCATTCCCTAATACACAACCCTCATCTGGTGTTGTAATTAGTATTGCAGATGCTGGAGGTTTAGTTGTAAATGGATCTGGAGTCAGTACTACAGGTAGAACTGTAGGTGCTTCGACTGTAACTATTAATGGTATTAATTCTTCATTCCATAGTACTACTATAGATGCTGGAATTGGTATGTTAGTGACCTCTACAGGATCAGGTCAGGTTTATGACTATCATAAAACAGTTATAAAAGAGTCAGATGTAGCGCAGATATCCGATGATATAAACGATTTTAACAGTAGATACCGTATAGCAGGTTCTGCACCAGGATCTGATAACGATGAAGGTGACCTTTACTTCGATACTGGTACCAATAAGATGTATGTCTATGATGGCTCATCTTGGGGTGAAGTAACCTCTACAGGAGACTTTAAGTATCTAGTACCTTGTGCATTTAATACAGGTACAGGTAATGCTGCTGTATTTAATGGCTCTATATCTAAATATGACCTTAGAGAGAACTCAACATCAGGTAGTTTAGCTAGTGTAACTAACGCTGCTCAACTAATGGTGAGTGTTAATGGTGTTGTACAGAAGCCTAATACAGGTACATCTATAGGATCTAATGATGGATTCTGCCTAGTTGATGGTCATACCATTGAATTTGGTGCTAATCTACCATCTAGTTCTGAAGTATTTGTAATACAATCTGGTTCAGCTCTATCGCTCAATACACCAGCTGATAACACAGTTACTTCTGCTAAAATTGTAGATGATACTATTGTTAATGCAGATATTAATTCAGCTGCAGCTATAGCAGGTAGTAAATTAGCTGATGATTCAATCACTGAAGCTAAATTAGATATACATGCAGCTCCATCAGGAACTGATAAGTATTTAGCATATACTTCTAATGGAATGGAGTGGGCTACTGTAGCACAGTATACCACACCTTTAACAACTAGAGGTGATATACTCTTTAGAGATGCATCTGGAGATCAGAGGCTCGCTAAAGGTACAGAAGGTCAATACCTTAAGATAGGTGCTAATGACCCTGTATGGGCTGACGTTGTAGGAGCTGTAGCTAATAACTGTATATATGAGAATGATCAAACAATATCTGATGATTATACTATTGCTTCTGGTAAAGGAGCACACAGTGTTGGACCTATAACGGTCAATGCCACTGTAACTGTAAACGGAAACTGGGTAGTTAGCTAATGGGAATTACAATTAATGGAAGTTCCGCTGCAGGTAATATCGA
>VTLG01007247.1_pt1 | contig 14791 bp, 16 predicted proteins | sample 4694571 | NCBI WGS metagenome assembly VTLG01 (sample SAMN12604809, study PRJNA352737) | marine metagenome | biome: ENVO:00000447; feature: ENVO:00000209|ENVO:00000569|ENVO:01000036; material: ENVO:00002151; isolation source: viral sequences binned using virsorter ...
AGTCTTTTGCAGCTACAGTCTTTCTGACTTTACTTACTATGACTCGGGGGATTAGAATACTCTTTACTCGTTTCACAATGACATCAGCTCACTTATCAATCATTCCTGAGTTCTTAGAAAAGATAGGACTGTTAGGATTTGATGAAGTCTTTAGTATTAACAAAGCTGAAGTATTAAATACAAGCAATAACTCTGACATTCTATTTAGAGGATTAAGAACATCAGCAGGAAACCAGACGGCTAGCCTAAAGTCTTTGCAAGGAATTAGTTGTTGGGTATTAGACGAAGCTGAAGAACTTGTTGATGAAGATACATTTGACACGATAGACCTTAGCATTAGAGAAAAGAATATACAGAATAGAATTATCCTAGTCTTAAATCCTGTAACTAAAGAGCATTGGATATATGACAGGTTCTTTGAGAGTAAAGGTGTTGAAGGTGGTTTTAATGGCGTTAAAGACAATGTATGTTATATACATAGTACATACCTAGACAATAAAGATAATCTCTCTACGAGCTTCCTAGAGCGTATTAAGACTATAAAGCATACTAACTTTAAGAAGTACACTCACAAAATTATGGGTGGCTGGTTAGATAAAGCCGAAGGAGTCGTGTTTGATAATTGGAGTATAGGAGAATTTAATCCTGATGACTTACAGACTTCTTGTGGAATGGACTTTGGATTCTCAATAGACCCTGACAGTTTAACAGAAGTGGCTATTGATAAGAAGCATAAAAAGATATATCTAAAAGAACACATATATCGTAATGGATTGAAGTCGCAAGAACTAGCAAAGATAGTTTTAGACAAAGTAGATGATAAACTTATAATTGCCGACAGCTCAGAGCCAAGACTTATTGCAGACCTTAGACACTTAGGGGTAAATATCAAGCCTGTTAAAAAAGGAACTATTGAAAGTGGAATAACAAGAATGCAAGATTATCATTTAGTTGTAAGTCCTGAATCAACTAATATAGCTAAAGAGCTGAACAACTATGTCTATGCAGACAAAGGCTCTAAGCTGTACGTAGATAACTACAATCACAGTATTGACGGAATCCGTTATAATATTATTTATCACCTTGATAATCCAAATGCAGGGAAGTATTTTGTGCAGTAAACTAAAAAACGACTATTTCTATTATATAATATAAGAAGCTATGAAAGTAAAAATTAAGAAGAAGGGAAAAGTAAAAGAGTTCAAGCTAATTAGTAAGTGGTCAGATGTAACTCTTGAAAAGTGGCTGAAGCTAATTGACTTTCACGAAGGGAGTAAGAGCAAAGAAGCAGAGGAAACAATAGCGGCAGTATCTAATATTCCAAAAGACTTAATCAAGCAGCTGGAGTTAAAAGATGTAGCTATTATAATGGGCAAGATAGCAGAGCTTCAGTCAAAGCAAGATAGTTCTTTAAAAAGGATAGTTGAAATAGATGGTAAAGAGTATGGCTTTCATCCTGATTTGGATAGTATTACATTAGGTGAGTATGCCGATATAGAAACATTTATAAAGAATGATATTGAAAAGAACTTGCCTGAATTATGTGCAGTCCTTTATAGACCAATAACAGAAAAAAAGAATGATGTCTATACTATTGAAGCGTATGATGGCAATATAAAGATTAGGACAGAGGAGATGAAGAAGATGTCAGCGGAGCAAGTGCAAAGTGCCTTGCGGTTTTTTTTTGCTTTAGGGAAAGAATTGCTACTGACTTTGCCATCATTTTTGACGGAGCGGCTGAAGGAAATGAAGATGCAATTGCAAGTGAATCCTTCTCAGAAAAGTGGGGATGGTTCGGAGTAATGTATAGGCTCACAGGAGGGGAGATTGTAAACTTAGAAAGAATAACAAATCTTAGTCTTTTAGAATGCTTAACTTGGTTAAGTTATGAAACAGATTTAGACTCACAAAATAAAGTAAAAAATGGTAACGAACAAAACCTATAATAATGTCATCAATACTCTCACTAGATTAGCGGGATATCACGAACAAATATCAACAGTATCAGTTGGAGATATTTTTGATATTAACTTGGAAAAAATGGAACTTTTCCCTTTGCTTCATCTCAATCCTGTAAACGTAACGACAGGAGAAAGTGAGTTGATATATAACTTTCAGATATTTATTTGCGATATGGTAAGCGAAAAAGATGATTGGGAAACTGAGCAACAAGAACAGAACTCTAAATTAGTAGATACTAAAACTAACGAACAAGAAGTATTTAATCAGACCTTAGAGATATGTACTGACTTTATAGGAATGCTTAGACATAGCTCAAGACAATCTTTATCTACTGTAAGTGATATTAATGCTCCTTTATACTTTACACAAGATCAGTTTACAATAGAGCCGTTCCAGGAAAGATTTGACAACCTTTGTTGTGGTTGGGTATTTACAATAGGAGTTAAAGTAATGAATGACTTTGATACTTGCACAATACCTGTAACAAATTCAGGAGCAGGATATTAATGTTAAAGATATTAAAAAGATTAAATAAAATAAAAATAGGCAAAATAGAAATACAATTTATACCACCAACAATAAAAATTAAAATATAAAATTATGGCAGACTTAGTAACAACCCTCTCAGAATCAGTAGTGCTTAATAATGCAGTTAGAGGTTCTTCAAATTCAGTAACAACAACAGGCATTAATGATGTGATGGAAAGAATAGTAACTTGCACACAAGCAGTAGTAACTACAATAGCAGTCTTTGCAGCTCTACCCAGTACATCTCCAGGAGCTATTGATGTAGATAGAACTCGTTACATTCGAGTAACTAATTTAGATCTTGAGAACAATATAGAGTTAGCAATAGTTACAACTAATACGAATTATCAAGTTACAATAACAGGAGGTAATTCTCATATTCTTTCTTTGGCTGAAGCCGTAGCTTTAGGTGAAGAAGATACAGAGCCTTCCTTTGGTACTATGGAGAACATTACTTCTTTAGAAGTAAAACCTGTAACAGCAAATGATGCTCAAGTAGAATTATTTATTGGACTTGTTTAATGAAAACAGCTAATATAGAGAGGTACTTAAATAGCTTTGGCAGACAAGTAGTTGCTCAATCTAAAACCACACTTAATTATAAAAAAGGTGAAGCCACTAATTTAGAAAAGTCTATTAGCTTTAAAGTAGTATCTAATACTGATGGCTTTACAGTACAATTCTATATGGATAGCTATGGTACATTTGTAGATAAAGGTGTATCAGGAAATGAACAACGAAGAACATTCAAAGATTATAAAGGTCAAGTAAAATCAAGTCCTTATAAATATACTAATAAGCAGCCACCGAGTAGAGTATTAGACAAGTGGATAGTTAAAAAAGGAATAGCACCAAGAGATGAGAAGGGAAGGTTTATGTCTAGAAAAAGTATCTCATTTTTGATTGCTAGAAGTATTAAAAAGAAAGGTATTGAAAGTACAAGTTTCTTTCAAAAACCTCTTATGTTAGGACTTAAACAATTTGGCAAGGACTTATTAGGGAATGTAAAAGAAGATATAATTAACGGATTAACAACAGTAAACTAATGGCAGCAAATACTAATATAATACAAACTCCTTTACACATTAACACTCCAGTCCCTGTTGGGCAACCCTTAATGTTTGTGGTTGAGAATAACCAAACAGTAATGAATCAGACTAAGGTTAAGTTTATAGCTGAGGTATATATAGGCACAGGATTTATTAATACAACATTACCTGATGATTTAATAGGGACATTTAAAACAACACCAAATGCAGCAGGTAAAGGAATGTTTGATTTTAGCAATTTGGTAGATAGTTATGTAAAGGTAGATCAGTTAGCTAGTTCAGGAGGGAGTGAATTTAAGGAAATCCCATCTAATGAAACAAGCAATAGACACCCTCTCCATTTGGTAGATAAGTTCTCCTTAAATAATAATTGCCTTAGATATATGCTGATAGTATTTTCAGTTGAAGCACTAGATACTACTCTTACTCCACCTGCCGTTGCCTTAGTAGATGGCTCTGAAAAGAAATCCACATTATATTCTATATTTAATGGCTACTTAAAATCTACTGACCAATTATTTAATACAGCCTTGAGCAATGGCTTTGGGTATGATATGACCCGTTTTGTGTTAGGTGCTACTGACAGGAAATTTCTTACTAATGCTCCTACTACTCAATATGCCAATTTAGATGATTATGGTACAGTGGCTATGTTGTCTAAGCCTCAATATAATGTAAACTTTAATAGAATGAGATTAGATTATTATAATAGTGATGGAGTACTCCTAGATGAAGAAGTAGTGACGAGAATTATTAGTAACGGAGCTTTTACAAATTATAGCCACAAATCTAAAGATGATATATTGTACTTTGGATGTTATCCTGCAAACCTCAGAAATTGGTCAGATATATTTAAGGGCTTAGTTACAGCGGGAACTATTAATTGTGGGCGTATAGATGTAACAGCTAATGAAAATATAACTAAGATATCTTCTACCTATAGCATTCACATAAATGCTCCTAGTGGGAGGGGATATGAAAGCATACGACTTACTTGGTTAAATCAATGGGGTGTTTGGGACTACTATACTTTTACAAAGAAATCTACTAAAACCATATCTACTAAAGGAACTACCTATGAGCAACTAGGGGGAACTTGGAATGAACTGCGTTATTTTCCTGATGGATTTAGCGGGGGTAAAAAGGCGTTCAGAGTAAACGCTACTGAAAAGATAAAAATGAATACAGATTTTGTGACTGAGAATGATACAGTAATGTTTGAGGAATTAATAAACAGTCCTGAAGTTTATATATTAGGAACTTTCAATGCAGATGATGTAGACAATTTAGTATTGAATACTTATGTTACACCTGCTAGAATTACAACATCTAGCTTTACAAGAAAGACAGTAGCTAATGACAAATTGATGCAGTACACTTTTGAAGTAGAAAAAAGTAAAACACTTAGAACTCAATCAGTATAATGTCAGTACAGCTTATAATATATCCACAAAGCTATTTAGGGGTTGTTGATCCTATTTCTGGTTCAAGTCAAGAATTTGTAGTTGATGGTATTGATTTTGACACTATGAATGCTACTAGCTCTTATACGAGTTCTACTTTTTACATTCCCGACCTTCTATTAGCCGCACCCCCTGCAATAGTAAATACTTGGTACAGGTGGAGATATCCTGACCCTACTGCAAATGCATTTCCAACTCAATCAGGTAATAATGTAGTATTAGAGGGTAATGTCGGAGCAAGGTTAGGAATGTATCAAAAGCTAACTAATTTAATAATTGGTCAATCTTATACTTATACTGTTGAAACAGCAGTACCAAGTGTAACTTCAGGTGAAGGAACAGCAGCAATTTTTGATGTAAATGGTGGAGTTTATTTTACAATTGGAGCTACAGTAAACACCATAACGGGAGCAGATATAACAGGCTCATTTACAGCTACAGCCACAAGTTTAATTTTCATCTTTGCTTATAGGAACACTACAGGAACTGAAACAGACGACACAATAACAAACATATCCATAAAGGAATCAACACCAACAGGAACAGATGGTTATCTTGGAAATGGACAAGAAATATGTGATTTATATGAAGATGAAGATATACCTCTGACTCTAAGTATTGATGACTTTAAAAATGTAGCAGAACAAGTACAATCTTATTCCAAGGCTTTTAGACTGCCAGGAACAAAGCATAACAATAAGATCTTTAATGCTCTTTATGAAATAACAAGAACAGCACAAAACACAATAGAATTTAATCCGTATGTCAAGACTAAATGTGTTTTAAAGCAAGATGGTCTTCTTTTATTTGAAGGCTATTTGAAGATGATAGATATACAAGAAAAAGGAGGTGAAATTAGCTATAATATAAACTTGTATTCTGAGGTAGTAGCTTTAGTTGATGTATTAGGAGATAGAACTTTTAGTGACTTAGACTTTACTGAACTAGCACACGACTATAATAAAACAGAAATTAAAAATAGTTGGAATGATTTAGGTGGCGGTTCAGGAATCACTTACAATAATGCTAGTACTTCAGGATTTAGGACATCACATAATACAGTTAAATATCCTTTTGTAGATTGGACTCATCAATGGGTTCTAGGTGGTACAGGGGGTAGTCCTGATGCTACAGCTAATATGCCAGAATTAACTTCTTTAGAACAAGCATTTAGACCTTTTATTAATGTTAAATATTGTATTGAAAGAATCTTTGATGCTACTCCGTTTTCTTTTACAAGTATCTTCTTTGATACTGGTGAATTTGAAGATTTATTTATGGACTTTAATTGGGGTTCAGATAATACCCCTGTTGAAATAGGGGTTACTTTTACTACAGCAGCATTTTATAGTCCTTGCGGTACAAATTCAGCTTCAACTTCTTATGCTCCTTTAATATTAAGTGATTGTGTTCTTTTTGGGAGTCAGGTTAGTTTTTTTCCTGCAAATTATAATACAACAACTAATATCATAACATCCACAGTAATAAATGAAAGCTATAACATAACTTATCTGTATTCGATAAAAAACTATGATAGTGTAACGAGGACAGTAGAATGCCAATGGTTATATACAGAAGGAGGGGTTGCCCAACCTCCAGTAGACTATTCAGGAGTAATAACACTACTAGCTGGGGAGTCTTACGGGTATTCAGGAACTCTAACACAAGTGATGAGTACTGTAGGTGACACATTACAAGCTCAATTTAGGTGTGATGCAGGTACAGCAGCTATGGTAAGGCAAGGTGAGAGCTTGGCGGCACCAACTGCTATTGTTGAGTTTGGAGTAGGTGCCTTGGCTATTACAACTAATACAATGCTTCAAACATTAAGAGGAGAATTAGGACAATGGGATTTCTTAAAAGGGATTATGACAATGTTTAACTTAGTTTCTATTCCTGATAAAAGTGATCCTAACAACATCTTTATAGAGCCTTGGGTAGATGTCTTTGGGAAAACTGGTGCAGCTTCAGGACTATCTTTAGCAGAAAGAGAAATACAATTAGATTGGACAAATAAAATAGATGTATCAGAAATGAAACTAACTCCTTTAACTGACTTAAATAAAAAGACTATCTTTAAGTTTGTAGAAGATGATGATGATTGGGCTGCTAGTTATTATAAAACCCAAGCAGGTGGGTGGCTATATGGTGAAGAAAGAATGGATAGTGCTTCATTTGCAGGAAATGGATTACCAACTCTATTAGAAGGAGAAGAAGAAATAATAGCAGAGCCATTTGCAGCAACAGTAATAAAGGCTTTAGATGGTCAATTTACTGAACTTATAGTTCCTTCTATTTATTCTTATAATCCTGATGATGGTACTTCTGAGGGCTTTGATAATTCACCAAGAATAATGTATAACAATAGGAAAAAGACACTAGTAGGTTCTAGTTATTATATACCTGAACAGAATGGAGTAACGTGGTCAAATGAAGAAGAATTTTTACAGTTTAGTCATTTAACTACAGTTCCGTCAGGAGCAGGAGTTAGAGATTTTTTATTTGCATCAAAACAGTTATTCCCAGGAGTTGGAAGTCCCTCAGTTGATAATCTAGTTAACGTATATTGGCTACCTTATCTTGCAGAGCTTTACAATCCTGATACAAGAACAATGACCATTAAAGTAAATCTAAATGCAGGTGATATCTCAACATTTGATTTTTCTTATACTGTATATGTAAAGAATAGAGAGTTCAGAGTTAATAAGATAGACTACAAGCCAAACGATTTAGCAACTGTTGAATTTATACTTATACCATAATGTCAGACATACTCTACACCATACCATATCTAAAAGGGTTTCGGATTAAACCTTCGTCAATCTCAGAAACAGGCACAGTAACATTTACTGATGGAACTAATGATGTTATTCCTAATCAAAGGCAATGTGAAGCGTATGGCTATACTTATAATAAAACTTCAGGCACTTGTTCAGCTTTTAGGTATAGCACAACTTTAGCTAGTGCTTTACAGAATGAAAATAACAACGTACAAGGTTCAGGGAATGTAACAGAAACAGGAACTAACAACACCTATATAATGGGTGAGAATAATAGAGTTAGAGGACTTTCAAGAAACAATATTATAGTAGGTAATCAAAACCAAATAGCTAATAGCATTAACAATTGTAACGTCTATGGTACTTTAGGAGAGGTTACAGCCACTAACTCAATAGTCTTAGGGGGTAATGCAGGAACAGACAATTTAGGTGAAAGACAAACTATCCAATTAATGTATGGAATCCAAACTACTGATGGAGTTAATATCCCAAGTCTATTAAATAATACTGCTGATAGTTATTTTCCTATTCCAACTGATACGATAATGTACTTTCACGCAGATGTAGTAGCAGTAAGAGTAGGGGGATCAGCAGGAGGAAGTGTAGGTGATTATGGTAGTTGGGTAGAAAGAGGTGTAATTATAAATAAAAGTGGAGTATTAAGTATAGCAAGAGAAAGAGATACAATTAAAACTTCAGGAACAACTACAGGTTGGCAGCCAACAGGAATAGCATCAGGAACAAACTTTGCTATGAGAGTAAGAGGGGCAACAAATATGATAATAGAATGGAATAGTAATATCACCTTTACACAAATTAAAACAGGAGTAGCACTTTAAATATAAAATTATGGCAAAGGAAGTTTTAGAAATGGAAGTAAAGAGTAATATTAAAAATGTTACTAAAGAAACTGATAAACTTGGGAAAAGTATAGGAAAGGCTAGTGATGAAACTAAAGACTTAGATAAAGGATTAGAAGAAACAGGTAAGTCAGGGAGTAAGGGCTTCAGAGCAATAGGTACAGCAGTCAAAGGCTTTGGAATGGCTTTAAAAGCAGCAGGAATAGGCTTAGTCATAGCATTATTTGTTTCTCTTAAAGAAGCGTTAGAAAGAAACCAAAAAGTAATGGACACGGTTAATACCATTATGGGTACAATATCCATAACCTTTAATCAAGTGGCAGATGTACTAACAGATGTTTATGATTGGGTAACAAAGTCCTCAGATAGATTTGACGGCTTAGGAAAGGTTATGAGTGGTCTAATGACCTTAGCTTTAACACCTTTGCAGTTGGCTTTTTATGGCTTAAAGTTAGGAGTGCAGCAATTAATTTTAGCTTGGGAAAAAAGTCCTTTAGGAGGAAAAGATGAAGGCAAAATAGCTGAATTGACATTAGGAATAACTGAAACTAAAAATTCAATAATAGAGGTTGGTAAGGCTGCATTAGACGCAGGAAAAGATATTGTTAATAATTTTGGGGATGCTATTGGTGAGATAGGAGCTATGGGTGAAATGGCAGTTAAAGGTATTTCTGACATAAGTATTAAGGCAAACTATGAACAAGCAAAAGCTACAACTGCTGCTGCAAATAGTTCAAAATTAGCAGAAGCTGCTATACAAGGACTTATTGAGAAATATGATAGACAAGCTGAGTTACAAAGACAAATAAGAGATGATGAAACTAAGACTTTTGCAGAAAGAATAGCAGCCAATCAAAAACTTGGAGAAATTCTTGACGAACAAGAAACAAAAATGTTAGCACTAGCAGATACTAGAGTTGCATCAGCAGCATTAGAGTTATCAGCTAATAAAGAGAATGTAGAGTTACAGGTAGCTTATCAACAAGCATTAAATGACAGGGCAGGAGTTGAAGCTCAGGTAGCAGGATTTAGAAGTGAACAATTAACTAATGAAGTTTCTTTAAATAAAGAATTAATTGAGATAAAAAAAGAACTTGGTTTAGCAGGGCTTGAAGGTATAGACTTAGAGTTAGCAGAATTAAAAACTTCCTATGAAGCAAAGCTAGAAATGGCTCGTAAAGCAGGAGAAGATATTACTGCAATTACTGCCGAATATGAAGCACAACAAACTGAGATAATTAAAGCGGCAGCAGAAGAACAGGAAGAAATAGACCAACAAGTAGCAGCGGCAAAAGTTGATGCCCTAAAGCAAGGGCTTGAGGTTATTCAAAGCATTATGGATGTTCAAGCACAACAAACGGAAAACGATTACAATAATGAAATTAAGATGGCTGAAGGAAACGCAGAGGCTATAGAAGGAATAGAAAAGAAATATGACGGAATAAGAAGGGAAGAAGCTGCAAAACACCAAAAAATGCAAATTGCTATGGCTTTAGTGGACACTTATCAATCAGCAGTTTCAGCTTATGCAAATGCTATTAAAATACCTTATGCAGGTTTAGTGATGGCTCCAATTTCAGCAGGACTTGCAGTTGCAGCAGGACTTGCTAATGTCGCTATGATCTCAAAACAACCTCTTGGTGGTGGAGGAGGCGGTGGAGGCGGTCCTGATGTAACAGCACCACAAACTCCTGCACCTCAGATGATGTCAGGAGCTTTTGAAATGACAGGTGTAGTTGAACCTGAACCTTTACGTGCTTTTGTGGTTACAGATGAAATGACCTCAAGCCAAAATCAATTAGCAAATATAAGACGAAGAGCTACTATTTAAAAATCAAATAAACTAACTAAAAATCTATTATATAATATGCCGTGTACTAAATGTGAAGAAGGAAACTATAAATGGGGTAAAACAGGAGAGTGTGAATACGCTACTAAAGAAGCCTGTGAATCAGCAAATCATAAATACAGTAAGATGAAACCAACACCACTAGGAAAGAAGTCGTATGAAGAATACGAAAAAGAATTAAAAGAATTTAACTTGAGTAAAGTTGAAAGAGTTGAGTTGAATTTAATTGATGATTTGAAAATTAGCGTTAATTCTTTATCTTCTAATGAAAGTATATTACAAGAAGTTGGGCAGGATATGGTAAAAATAAACTCCCAAATGAGTTCTATATTGCCAAAAGCTAAAGATAGAGCTAAAGTAGGTAAGTCTATGATTGGAGCTACTGACAAGAAAATAGAGTTAGCACAAAAAAATGTAAAACAAGTAGAGCAACGAGCTAAAGAATTAGGTGTAAATCTAAATGAAATACCATTTATTAAAGAAATAGACAAACTTATAGAAGATAACAAAAAAGGATTAAGGACAGTATCTTTTTATGTAGATAATATGGAAAGTATATCTAAAGTAAAATTATAATATGAAAGAAACTAAAATAGTAGAATTAGTAATAGCAGATGATAGTCAAGAACTAGCTATTGACGCTATCTCGCTAGTAAGTTCTCCTGCAATAGAGCAAGACTTTGTATTCTTTGGAAAAGAGAAAAACAACTTGACATTTGCTAAGGTAGATGAAGAAAAGAGAATGCTCGTTAGTCCTGCACTTATTCCTAACAAGCAGATATTCCGTTATGATCCTAACACCGATTCAGACTACTATGTTTACTTTAGTCCTGAAACAGTACGTAAGGCTTCTGAGTTATATTTAAAACATAACAACCACCACAAAGCTACTCACGAGCATTCTGAGAGAGTTTCAGGAGTATTGACTGTAGAGAGTTGGATTAAGGAAGGAGATAGCGACAAGTCTAAAATGTACGGATTTGATTTACCTAACGGAACTTGGTTTGTAAAAATGAAAATTGAGAATGATGACCTTTGGAAAAAGATTAAAGATGGCGAATTAAAAGGACTTTCAATAGAAGGTTATTTTACTAATAAATTTGAGCAAATGCAAAAGAAAGAACCAACAACAGAAGAAGTAAGAACTGCACTAAAAGAATTGTTAAGTGTTCAGAAGGTTGAGTTGGCTTTAATTGATGATATTGATAAACTGCTTGATAATGCTTCAAGAACAGTTAAGTCTGCTGATAAAAAATTAATAAGTGCAAATCAAGAATTACTTAGTGCAACTGCTCCTGTTCAAAGTGCAAGACAAAAAATAACTGATGCTTTAAAAATGGCAAAAGAATTAGGAGCTGATGAAGCTATTAGATTATTTAATGTTAGAATGGAAGAAGTTAAATACTATGATGATATAATAAGTTCAGCACACTCTAAAATTGACCAAGGAATTAATGAATTACCATAATAATATGAAACCAACAACGGAACAAATACTAAGTGCTTTAAATGAAATGATACAAAGCAAAACTGAACTAAAAGCAGAAAAGGTTGAGTTGGCTAACGTATTAGATTTCAAAAATAAATATGATAAATTAGGTGAAGAAGGGTTACAGATTACCAAAAAGGGTGCAAAAGCCATTAGTGAATGGAGAAGTAGCAGAGATAAGTTGGTAACTGCAATAGATCAAAATATAAAATCTTTTCAAGCGTTAGAGAAAACTTATAATGAAATAAAAAAACAAACCAAAGAATTAGGGCTTAATATAAATGATGTTGTTCCTCGTTACATAGATATACAAGATGAGATAAAAATGATGAACAATATGAAAGGTTTAATACAAGAAGGAAAATAATTAAAAACTCTAAAAATCAAATAAATAAATAACTATTCTATTATATAATACAAACTTACTATAAATAAAAATTACTATGGATTTAAAAGAAAAAATATTAGTTGCTTTAGGACTTGACAAAGAAGTTAAATTAGGTTGGCAAGGGAAGTCGGAAGATGGAACTATTTTTGTTTCAACTGCTGAAGAATTAGAAGCAGGAGTGGACATCTCAGTATTAACTGAAGATGGAACTACAATCTTATTACCTGTCGGAACTTATAAGACTGATGATGGTCTTTCTTTCAGAGTTGAAGAAGAAGGTATTGTTGCTGAATTAATTGAGTCAGAAACAGAAGAAGAAGAAACTACTGAAGAAGTAGAAGCTGCTGAAGAAGCAGATGTAGCTGATTGGCAAGGAATGGAAAAGAGAATTGAAAATCTTGAAATAGCGGTTGCTAAACTTAAAGAAGCTAAGGAAGGTGGAGATGATGATGTTGAAGAAATGGCTGAAGAAGTAACTGAGCCTGGCACAAATCCAAAAACTATAACTACTAAAGAAGTAGTAGAATTTTCAGCAGAAGAAGAACTAGAAAATCTAAAAGCTGAGAACGAAAAACTTAAAACGGAACTAGCAGAAAGTCCTGCTGATGCTCCAATAAATACAAATAAATTTAGTTCAGATAGACCTGAACTAACTAAAAAACAATACAATAAGTTGTCTAGACAAGAAAGGTTCTTGTATAACTTAAATAAATAATAACTTAAAAAATAAAAAATTATGGCATTAGCAGTAACTAGTAACTATGCGGGGAAAGCAGCGGGGGGATATATCCACGCAGCTTTAAAAGAAGCAAAAAGTTTAGATTACTTAACGCAACTAAATAATGTGCGTTATAAATCTAACATTCAATCAGCAGCAAATACAGGTTTCGTAAGAAACGCAACTTGTGATTTTACAGAAAACGGAACACTTACATTGGCTGAGAAGGTGCTTGAAGTAAAGCCGTTACAAATTAATATTGACTTGTGCAAAAAAACTTTAGTAGATTCTTGGGAATCGCTTGAGATGACAGGTGCTTATGGTAATCCACCAGCGTCATTTGATGATTTTGTAATCTCTTATATGGGAAGCATTATTGCTGACCAAGTAGAAACTGATATATGGCAAGGAAATGATGGTAATGGAGAATTAGCAGCAGGATATTTAGCAGCAGTAGTTGGTTTATTATTGCCGGGTGTTGATGGAACTGTAATTCAATCAGCAGCTTCAGGTGCATATACAACGGGTAATATTATAGCAAACTTACAAACTTTAACTGCTGATATGGCAGCTAATGTTCCTGCAATATTACACAAAGAAGATACTCATATTTATATGAACTCTAAAACTTATGCTTTATACATTTCAGCAGTATCTACATTAGGATATGTTAATGCTTACAATATGAACGGTGACTATGAGCCTGTATTTGAAGGGTACAAGATTGCAGTATGTCCGGGAATGAATGACAATGAAATGGTAGCAGCTCAAAAATCTAATTTATATTGGGGAACTGATTTAGTTTCGGACTTTGGAACAACAGGAACAGGACCTAGAATCACTATAATGGATATGTCAGCTCTAGATGGGAGCGACAATTTGAGATGTGTAGCTCGTTACTCAGGTGCAGTTCAGACAGGAGTTGGTGCTGATATTGTAAGACAATCGTAAATAACTTAATTAAGAGAAGTGAGGGCTTAGGCTCTCACTCCTTTAACCTTTAAAAAATAAATAAAATGGCTTGTACGGCACTTACACGAGGAAGGGGGTTAGATTGCAATCGTATCTCAGGAGGCGTAAAAAAAATATTTTTCTCAGTATTTGATGAAGATGTATCTTATACTTATGATGCAACACACCCTTTAGAAATTGACGCTATTGATTGGAATGCTACTACAATTTATGAATATGTAATGCCTCTTGGGGTGGCTAGTGTTACTGACACTATTACAGGTAGCCGTGAAAACGGAACGATTTTCTACACTCCAACTGTCAATATCATCTTAAATAAATTAACAAAAGAAGATCAAAACGAAATAAAATTATTGGGCGCAACGAAAGTAAGAATTTTCGCTCAATTAAATCAAACATTAGCTAATGGACACGATGTGTTTATTGCATTAGGAATGTCTAATGGTATGCAATTAAATGCAGGTACTATGGATAGTGGGGCTGCTTGGGGTGACCGAAATGGTTATACTCTGACCTTCGATGGACTGGAGGCATTACCTTTTGCTATGTTAGAAGATTATACAACAATACCTTGGGATCAAAGTGGGTTTATTAATGAAGCAGGTACATTCCCAACTACAGCTTAATCTTATTAGTAGTTTTTCATATATTCTTGATAAAGGTGGACTTCGGTTCACTTTTTTCATATAGACTTGGTAAGGGTGTTGCACTTCGGTGTATCTAGGGAAACCTA
>VTLG01009974.1_pt1 | contig 14790 bp, 13 predicted proteins | sample 4694571 | NCBI WGS metagenome assembly VTLG01 (sample SAMN12604809, study PRJNA352737) | marine metagenome | biome: ENVO:00000447; feature: ENVO:00000209|ENVO:00000569|ENVO:01000036; material: ENVO:00002151; isolation source: viral sequences binned using virsorter ...
CAAGAGCTTGGACTCTTTCAAGCGGAACAATAAACATTGCACCTGTGAAGACGCCCATACCGACAAGACTAGCCGTTGCCATCCGCCTTTGTGCTCTTTGCTTTCGCAAATCATTTTCAAGTTTTTTAATCTCCGCGACGTGAGTTAGTTCTTCATCAGAAACTACTCCGTCACCGTCCTTATCATATTCCGCATAAATAGACTCCTTCTGTAATTTTTTCTGGGTCATTTTAATATCTCATTTAATCCAAAAACTTCCATTAACATAAAGGTGAAAAATAATAATAATACTCCACCTGCTATAAGTTTACCTGAAAAGTTTGTTGAACCTATCCTTATAGCCACAAATTCATTACCTAATATTCGTAGTATAAGTTCAAAACTATTTTCACCTATTTTTAAATCTACTGGTTTTTTCTTTTCTTCCATTATTTCCCTTTCTTCATTTGTTGCCTTAAACTGTCTAAAACATCATCAATACTTGGTTCTTTTGAATTTGGATTGTGCAGACATTTAAATTGCCGAGGACACCCAATAAAAGTATCCGTAAACTCAAGTTCATATGTTTTGTTTGCTCCTTGATAAATACAAGCCATTCTCCCTTTATATGTTTTTTGCGTTTTTAATCTGCAAGTGACATAGATTTTTTTCTCTTTTCTGTTTTCTTTTTGTTGCCAAGACCAGTTTGGTTGGTTTTTGTATTTGTACTCTTTCCCTGTAGCTTGAAGTGAGGCAGGATATAAAATGAGACAAAATATCCAAACAATTTTACCAACCATATTTATCTTTTAACATCATTAAAACGAACATAATTAATCCAATAATCGTTATAGAAAGAAAAATAATACCAACAACACTAATAATCTGTTCTCTTAATTGTTGTCTTTCATATATCATCTTTTGTCTTTCTTTTCTAATTTTACCTTCCATAGCTAATAATTCATTGTATGAATTAGGTCCGAATGTAAAATTTAAAAAAGTTTTAAGTTCTTGTCTTTGTTGTTCTAGTTTCTTTTTCGCTGCATAAGCTTCAAGTGCTTGTTGTTCTATAGAACTAGCATACATTAGTTTTTTAAACAGAGGAGGATTTTTAGCTTGTTTTTCTGCATTATCAACATCTGATACAGCACCCATCCAACGACCAATATCGCCAGTCATACTTTCTAAGTCTCTACCAATTTGAAATCCTGCTTTAATTGTTTCAAACGCTTTAGTAGCGATTCCTACTGCTGCTGTGATTGTAAGAGGATCCATTTGAGTTCCTTATGTGCTATCTAGAGTATTCATCCTATCTATAAGTCTTTTAGCACGATTTGTAACTTGGCGAAACCATAAAGAGTCTTCCATTTGGATAGCTGCCTCTTTCCAGTCACTGCTGTCAACGGCAAGTTTCATTTTTTTAAACTTGCTCATACGAGGATATCCCAAGTTGAACATCATATTGGCAATGATTAATTGCACTTCGTCAGGTAAGTCATTAAAATTATCGTATAATTTTTCGCAGTCGTTTATTGTTATTTGTATGTCTTGTGCAAAACAAGCATTCACTCTGTCCTCTGATACAGGTGCTCCTACTGGCTGATTATATTCAGGATCAGTTTCTTTTACTAAATGACCAATACCGAAGGTCGGTAAACCGAGATGATCTAAATAAATTTCGTATTTACATCCTTCATCTTCAGTTAACTCTTTTTGTAGTTGTTCTATGTTCATGCTAACCCCATGATACCTTGTCTGTCAGATATAGTTCTTCCCGTTGTATCAAATGGAAAAAGAGACGCATAGTTGGTAGTGCTTTTAGTGGGAGGATTCACTGTCCCTCCTCCACTTGATACATTGGGAAGATTCAAGTTAAGAGTATTAGGAGTAATAGTATTAGAGGATACTTTATCTATTGGAATTTTATCTCCCATAAAAGGAGATTTTTTTGTCCTGTCTACTTCTTGTTCTAAAGTCTCAATATTTCCTGGAGTACGATCAAAAGGATACGTCTCATCAAGTAAATCTAATTCTCTTTCAATACTCGTTAATATTGATGTCATTACATTTAATATTTTATCTGAACGAAAAAACTTTCTGTTATCATGTGCTTTTTGTAATTGGGCTACACTAGGGGGATGAGCCAAAAAACTAGATAAGAGGTTACTTACAAACATTGTTTTGGCAAACGCTATGGGTTCTCCTTGTCTTAACTTACCTACAACAGCTCCTGTTGCTATTTCTGCTCCTGCGTCTGGACCTTGTGCTGTAAAAAAAGAATATAAACGTCTGTCGTTTAATGCTTTAACATATTTAGGGGGAAACAAACCTTTAAATTTTGCATAGTCTCCCAAACCGGATGTAAGTTTAGCTAATTCTGAAGCGAAAGCATTTGTATCTAAAATAACTTCTCCAGTACCCTCTGCTGCATCAGCCATGTTGCCTTTTGTCGCTATTTTTTTAAGAATAGCTCTTCTTATTTCATTTGCAAACTTTGAATTAATACCGCCTTTATCTGCAATCATTTGCATTATTTCTTTTTGTGTCGATCTTGCTAATGTTTCAAAGGCATACTCAGAATTATTCATAGCTTGTGTTAGTGCCTGTTGAGCTCCACTACTATTTAATTGAGCGTGTTTTATTGACAAATCTTTCAACGCTTGTCTGGTTCCTGCATGAGGAACAAGTTTTTCAAAAAGTTTAGGGTTATCTCTCATAAGATCTTGTAAAACTTTTCCTGCCGTTTCTTTATTTTGTAAAGTGAACTGAATAAAACCATCTTGGAGCTTTTGCATTGTTTTTTGAGTGGTTTTCTGAATACTTTGCTTACTAGATTGGTTAGTTACCCCTTCAGAAATATTCATAAATTTAGCTAATATATTAATATCTTCAGCATCTATTTTTCCTGCATAAAGAGCCTTCATTGTTTTATCAATATTAATTCCTGCTGTACGATCAAATAATGTCGAAAGGCTTGAATAATTAACCACATCTGATTTGTCTTTAACTAACTTTCTTGCATCAGTTAAATGTTTCATAAAGTCCTTGCCACCATTCATCGGAGTCTCAAGAGTATTGTCTATCGCTTTTATCATTGCAATAGCGTTTTTGTCGCCTGACTCACCTGCTATTTCGCTTAATTTATTTCTAATTGTTAACATTTGTTTAAGAGCATCATATGTTCTTTTAGTACCAAATGTTTCTACTGCTATTGTTCCTACATTTGGATCAGCCGCTCGTAATTGGGTTAATAAATTTTTTATATCTCCTTGTAATTCTCCCCCTATTCGTTGGTAAATATTTGTTCCACCAACTCCTTTTTCTTTCATTTTGATTGGAACATCAGAAAGTATGTCTTCCGCTGTTTTTACTATATCTTTTAAATTAAAAACTACTTTATTTTTCTTGGCAGTCTGCATAGCCAGTTTAAATTTATTTTCTATAAGTGTGTCATACCCTTCTTTAAAAAGGTTTATATCTGATAATAACTCTCGAAAATCTACCTTGCCTATTTGATCTTCTCCTTCGAAGCCTTGATCTTTGAGCCTTGATTTTTTGATAATCTCTACAGTTTGATCTATTAAGTATTTCTTTTTCAAATCTAGATAAGCTATTAACTTTTCTTGACTCACATTGTTAAAATCTCCCCCTATTTCTTTTTTAAGTTTGTTATAAAGAGCTAATTTTTGTTTATCTATGTTTTTGGTGAGAGCATCAGAAGTTCCAGCGAGCTGAGAGCTAAGACGTTTGATAACTTTATTGTCAGTTAATTGAGCAATACTTAATAAAGGTAAATTAGATTTTTGTGCATATTTTTGAGCAGCTAATGCTGTGGGTTGAGTTTTACCGACCATAAAATTAAAAGGAACACCTCCTTCATTTCTCATTTTACCTACTAGGAATCTTCCTAATCCTGGAAGAACTTTATTTATAGCACCTTCAAGAGTGGCTTGTAGAGCTTTGTCATTAGAATAAGTTTGCCAAAATTCTTTGCCCCCTTCTATTTCTACTCCTTCATCAGTCAGATAGTCATCTATCATTTGACCTGCTAATGCTCCTCCTGCTGTTCCAAGAAAAGGACTAAAAAAAGAACCAACTACACTTCCTGCTGTGGAAAAAGTAGCAACTGTACCTAAAAAATCTGCAAAATCTCCTGAAAAATCACTAAATCCTCCATCAGGATCAACCCTATGTACAAGACCACCTTCTGTTAATTGATAAAGTTCCTCTGTTTTAGTACCCCCAACATTTGTTCTAAAATATTTTCCCTCGGGGTAGTGTTTTTTAAAATAAGCATGACGATCATGAAATTTATTTCTTCTGGCTAATCCATCTCGAACCCAACCACTTATACCCCCTACTTCTTCTTTTCCAGCATAAGTTTTACCATAAAGATCTTTTAGAACATTTTCTATTCTATCACTCTCATCTTTCATTAAGTCCATTGTTCTACTAAACTTACTGATTTCTTTAGATAAAAGAGGTCCTTCACCTTTTTCTTCTCTTACAGCAGTAGCTAAAGGGCTCAAGGTCAAACCTTGAACTTTTGCCATGTTGTTTAATAAATCAAGCCAACTACTTCCTTCTATGGGGATTAAAGAAGTGTCTTTTCCTTTTCCTGTTGTGAGAACAGGATCAACTTTTTCCCCTACATTTATTATAGGCTTAATATCCGTTTTAAAATAATTTGAAGAAGCATTGCTGTCTGCCCCTTCTGGTATTGGATCTCCATCAAAATAGTCTGACATTATTTAGCTCCCGAAGATTTAAATCGTGGATTGGTAATTTTTTGTAAAGGATAATACCTATTAAATAGAGCTTTTAATTGAGAGTCTTTCCAGGAAGCATTTGCTCCATATTTTTCTACAGCATAGGCTTGAGCCGCAGCACTTCCTTTAGTTAAAAATTCCTCTGGTGTCGTTGCTCCACTTCCGTGTACTATGTTCCATCTTCTGTCTCTGTCTGTATTCCAATCAAATTGTTGCTTTTGATCTCCTCCTGCTATTGTAAAGACGAATTCTGTGTTTTTTGGATCTTTTCCAGAGATAGCTTGTATCATTTCAGGACTAACTATTGGATTATCTTCTGTGTTCTTCATAATAAGACCTTGAATTTCGGAGTGTTGTTCCATAACCGTTTTGTTAATATTCTCTGGGTTCTTCATGTAATCATTAATAATTTTTTGTTCTTGTTTATCTCTTAGAGCCGCAGCATCAAATATTTTCTCCATGAGTGCAATACCCTCACGAGTCGTGCTTAAATTAAGTCCAGCATTTTTGATTAAGTCAACTTCTGATTGGTTTAAGTTTCCAGGGAAACTTGAGGCAAACTCCACAGCAAATTGATCGCCTATCTTACTAGCCATTTCTAAACTACCGATTGTTCCACCTATCCAAGAGTTATAATCTTCTCTGCTTATATCTAATGCTGAAATAACTTTATCAGCAATACCAAAGTCTTCTAAGATTTTAGCTACCCCTAATCTAAATGGAGCAGTAGCACCAGTTCTTGTGTGTTTTGAAATTTCTTTCATAAGTTTAGCTTTGGTTGAAAGTGCTTGACTATCTCTCACTCGTTTATTTGTATCTTGTACAAGATCTTTTAACATAGTGGCATATACATTTTTAAGATCTTTTTGATGATCAAACATACTCGAAGACGTAGTCATTTTCTTTAATCTTGCCATGTTTAATGTTGATTTAAACTGTTCTACTTTATTATCAATATCAATACTTCCACCGTCAATACCAGAAGATTTAATAAGTTTATTTCTAAAATTCTCTGCCTCTCTGTTTACAAGTTTTGTGAACTCATCATCTTTTGGCATTAACTCATTGGCTAAAATATTATACTTTATTTGTTCTGCCTGTAGAGTCAACTTTCCATATTTGCTAGGATTATTTACTACCCTACTTGCTCGAACAAATTCGTTCATTTTTTCTTGCCATTCCGGTCCAATAGGTTTCATTCCTGGGATATCTTTTATACTACCATCATATTTGTTATATAAAGCAAATCCCATTCTGTCGGAACCTATTTTTTCCCAACCTTCTTTTTCAGTTCCAGGAATTATAAACGACTTTTCTGGGTTAGACTCATTTACAATGAGTACTCCTGCGTCAGTAGATTGACTAGATGTTTTATCTCTACCCTTTATGTCAAATAATATGTTCGGTCCTGTTGTCCCGTCATCACGTTCAATGGTTGGATTTCGTTTATCAATAGTAAACCCTCCCCCATCACCTGTGTTAATAAACATTAAATTCTCTGAAAGTTTGTCAGCTTCAGATTTACTACCAGACAATAGTGTAATATGATGACTGCCGTCTTTTTTAGGATTACCATAATCAATAGCGTACTGATTACCATCTGCCCCTGTGTAGAGCTTGATATTACTTCCTGGAGTGGTATGAGCAACGCCCCAAGTTTTATCATTGGCATTGTACTGTAACAAGCTGCTTCCTACAATTCTTGTAGGTGCAGTTCCTTGTTTGAACACAGAAGCATTTCCGCTTGTATCTATTTTTAAAACAGTACCGTCTTTCATTTCTTGAAACTTATTTTCTTTTCCTGCAAGAGTAGGAAGAATAGATGTATATAATTTTGTTCTTTGAGCTTCAGCATCTTTTTTAGCTTCTACAAATTTGTCAACAGCTTTACTTTCGCGGTCTGTTTTTTCTTTTGCTTGTAATAATCTTAACTGCATTAAAGGATCGGTAGCTTTTTGTACTCTTGGATCCATAGAAGCTTTCATAATAGCATCAAAAGGATTTTTCCCTGCCGTTGTACCAAGAGCTCTTCCAAACTCGCTAACTAATTGCCAAGGAGCTATTTTAGCATATTCCTCATAAGCACTTGGTTTGTCAACATACTGTTTTGTAAAATCTGCTAATTTCGGGACTTTTGGAGCTAACTTTTCAGCCAAAGAAAGTACCCCTAAAGGAGATGTATACATCTTTTGCATAGCTTGTAAACCAGATATTGTGGGATTACCACCTGGACTAGTTCCATCGTATAACATAGTAGTAGGTTCATTATTCATCATTCTTGACAGAGCTTCCATTTGGTTTCCTTCGTCTATATTAGAAGCAATTCCCTCGCCTTCTGCCACCATAGCTGTTTCATCTGTAGCTGTTTCATCTGTTTCTGTGTCTAAATCTGAGATACCACCTGAAGATTGTATAATTGTCATTAAAGGTTGAACCATTGTCAAAACAGACTCTGGTGTTTTAAAAGCGTCGTCTTTACCTACTAATTGAGCCAACTCTGTTTTGCGTTCTTCAACTGTAGCTTCGTCGCCTCTAATAGCATCCATAATTTCTTTTGGATTTTCTGCACCGTCAATGTTTTGGAATAATGTTTCAACGCCACTTGCTATACCACCAAGAGCTTCAGTTGAAGCCATAGCTTGTTCTTCTTCTAACCCTGAAGTAATACCTACCCCATCTGCAGACACTTGAGGCATTTGACCTTTAAACATATTTCTTTGCAAAACATTCATAATAGCACCTACCCGAATAAACCTTTAGTTCCTTGATATATACCTAAACCAGTTATACCTGCTCCTGCCAGTTGTTGCCATAAAGGAACTTCTGCTTGACCTCCACCAACTAATGTTTGTTGTTGTGTGCTTGGAGCACCTCTTAATATATCACTGTAATAACTTAACCTTTGTTGTGGTTCTAAATAAGCAAATCTTTCACCTTCTAACCTTGCTAATTCATCTGCTTCCCTTTGTACTTGTTGTACTTGACCTGCTTTAAACATCGTATCTATATCTGTTATACCTTGCTTTTGTGCTAACTCTCCTAATCCTGCTTGTTTCAAAGCAGCATCAGAAAGAAAAGACGCTTGTCCAGCTTGTCGTCGTTGTTGATTTTCAAAAGCACTCATAGAAGCGGCTTGAGCTTGACTATAGTTTCTAGCTAAATCTTCAAATATTCTTTTACTTGAAACATCAGCTAATTCGCCTTGAGCTAATGCTTCTAAAACACCAGACCGTGAACCACCAAAAGCTCCTGATTGAAAAGCTTGAGCATCTCTACCTGTTTTCTGTACTCCATACTGTTTGTTCATTTGATCAATAGCTGCTTGAGTTACAGCTTGTTGATAAGGATTCATATACTCTTGCGTCATGGCAGTATCATAAGTTTTGGTAGATAAATCTGAAGCAGTAATAGCATCATCTAAAGTAGTACCAGCATCTTCTAAATATTGTTTATATCCACCTATACCTTCCCCTGCATCTATCTGTGATTGTAATTCGGCTACTCCTGCTTCTTGTAACTCACTTAATCCTAATTCTTTTTTCTTTAAAAGTTCAAGTTGTTCAGCAGTAGGAGCTTTCCCTGCTAAATCTTTTGCTTGTTCCATCAAGCCTATTTTATAGGCTTCTATTTCTGGTGCTTCTCTTTGTATAACCGTTTGTGTGTCCGTTGCCATTATGCTCTTCCTTCAAATTGTTTCATCATTGCATACATACGACTTGCTCCTTTTTTACGATCGCCACCACCCATACCTCTTACGGCTTTAGCATTCATAACAAATTCTCCATCACTTAACAAGGCTGGAATAGAATCCGAGGTTGATGTCCCAGGACCAACGATTTCACCACCTGTTGCAGCTCTTTTATAATAAGGATTACTACCATAAAAATTATCAAATCCATATTTACCTTTGTTTGCTAAATATAAATCATATCCAGTTGGCACATATTCTCCTTCACCTTCTTCTTCTCCTGCAGAAAAAATAGGTATTCCTGCTTTATCTAATCCATAAAGAGAGGCTAATCCTAATCCCGCCATTGGACCATACTTTTGAAACACATTGGGGCTCAAAGACTTTCTAACTTTAGAAATATCCGCTGTAAAAGGTTTTGCTTTGTAAGTTTGACCTGCTTGTTCAGCAATCTTTTTGTTTTGTGCTTCAACAGCATTCCATAGTTCTTGGTCTTTCTGTATTTTACTCAATATCTCAGCATCAGTAGCTTGTATGCTCTTACGACCTGGATCTAAATATTTTTCATACACATTTGTAACTGGATCAACAACATTTTCTTTAAGTGTGCCAAGTATTCCTTTCTCTTCAGGAGGTATAAGTTGATTCTTTGCTATTTCTGCTTTTGTAAAAGAGCCTTTAGGAAGAGGACTTGGAGTTTCCCCACCAAACATTTTTGTAATATCATAATCACCTTTAGTTATTCCAGCCTCTATAGCCGAACCACCAAAACCACCTTGACCAAACGCCATATTACCAAGACCTGCCATACCTCCTGCAAGAACAGCATTACGCAAAGCATCTTTTGGTTTAGCTCCACCTATTAAACTTCCTGCAAAACTACCAATACCTGAAGATAAAAACAATGGCATAGTTGGTAATAAGAAAGGAGCAGCAATAGGCAGTACAATAGGGGCTACTTTTTTAACTACTTTTTTCAATCCTTTAAATAGTTTTTTAAGAAAAAACTCAGGTTGTCCTGTTACAGGATTTATAGAATTTAGTTCGTTACCTATAATGTAGCGTTCTGGGTCTAAATCCATATCACGCATTTGTGAAAAAAGCATTGTTTTAAGTTTTGGATTGTTGTTCAACACTTCCATAGGTATAACAGTTTCACCTTCTTTAGCATGAACAACATAAGTGTCCCCGTTCCTACCAAAATCAGACAATAACTGGGAAGCTCTTTTTATAGAAGCTAATCCGTTAATAGGAACTAAAGGTTGTTCTACAACTTCATATGGTAAACTTGCAATTCCACTCATGTCATCACTCTAACACTTCCTTCGTCTTTATACAAGGTTCATTCACTTTGCTTTTTAAAAAATTAAAGAGCACTCTGTGGTATCCTTGTTTTAGTTATTTCTTGCACACTTGCAACAACATGAAGTCTATCATTATCTGCTGCTTGTACTTTTAATATTTCACCACTTTGCAAAACTAAATCTTTTGACAATAATTCTTTTGTGCTTAATGCACCAACTTCCTCTAATTTATACACACTAAAGGTATCTGAACCAGAAACAAGGGTTACAGTAATTGTAGAAGGACTGCTTTGGTCATTAGACACAAGTAAAGAATTAATAATAGACGCATTAAAATCTGCATCGCTTGGTGCAGTATATAAAGAATAAGCAGAAGAATTATTTGCAGAAGTTAAATCAACTTTTGCATTAGTTATACCTTGCACATATTGAGGAATACTTGTAACTAACATTACCTTCTCCCGTCCTGTCTTATATCTACTCTTGGTGTACCTAACTTAAAGTTGGTTCCTACACTCGTTGCTTCTACCTTTATTGCAAAAGACCTACCTCTAATTCTATAGTCAAGTTTGTTTGTAAATTGCTCTACTGGAGATGTTGCCGACCTTTGTGTTGTGCCAGAATCAGATTGGTCGTAATTTGCACCCGAATAATTTTTTGCTTTTACTGTAAAAGAAACATCAGGATTAACACTTGTAGAACCAGAAAAAGTAACATCTGGGATAAGTTGTTTAATTAGAACAAACCTTTCTCCGTCACCTACATCCATAGGGGCAGATTCAATATAAGCGGTCATAGCAGAACCATCGTCATCGTACCCTGTTTCGTGGTTATATAAATATGTTCCACCTGTTGCCAATGGTAAATCTCTTATGCCTCTGTCTAACCAAGCATCACGAGCCAATGTTCCATAATACCATACCTTTTCAAGATAGTTATATATCACATAAGCATCTATATCTGTACTACTGGCTGTTGGATAAAACCAAATAATTTCGCCAAATTCAGAATTAACTCCAGCATGTACCTTATCTTTTTGTTCTAAATTAAAATCTAAAAAAACTTTATCTTTAACAGTACAAGGAAGTTGCTGTGTTTGTTGTGCATAAATATAAAAAGTATCTATCCCCATCCAAAAAACTATATCATCTACAGCAATGGCAGATGCGGGACTCATTATGGTAACATTTTTAGAGAGTTCTTGAAGACCAAAAGTATAAGGAGGACCAAGAAACTTCATCGCATGAACTGCTCTATCAGTAAAAACAAGTATTTGTTGTTTTGTTTCAACAGCTTGAACAAAAGTAGAACCTCCACCAAGCCTTAAATCTCCTGCTGTGTTTGTTGCAGTAGGATACCAATCAATAGCGTTTTCATGGGAACTAAATCTAATTAACAATGGATCTTGTGTGCCGTCACCATCAGCAGCAGAAACAGTTGCACCAAGACCATCACTACCAAAAGCAATGACATGACGGTATTGGTCTGAAACCATTATTTGTTTGGCAACAGTAGGAACACTTGTTTTTGTTCCACTTCTTGTGTTAAGAGCAACCGCTCGAGTTGATAACCCATTTGTTTTGTCCCAATAATAAATACCTCCATCCCTTGGATTTATTATTAAATCTTCACCAAAGTTATCATGTGACCATGTTCTAATTTTAGTACCAGAAACAGTGAGGGAAGAGGCTTGACCCCAACCAACAAAATCATCGGATGAATCTTCGTTACCTTTTGCTAATCTAACAAGTGTGTTATCGGAATGAGTTGTTGCTGTAGTTCCATCTGCCCCCCTTGTTGAAGGACCTCCACCTGTTCCTAATGTATTAGAGGATAATGTACCTACTGTAATTAATTCTTCTTCTATTAAAATAGTGTCTGTTGCCACAATACCCGTAGCACTATCTACATCAATAGCTGTTTCACTATCGTCTAATGCTTCGTTAAGCTGTGTTGCTAATGCTCCACTTGTTGTGCCACCCCATTGACCTGCACCCCAACCAGTACCACCAATAGTTGAGTCTGTACCAACATTTAATTGATAAGTGCCTACAACACTTCCACCACCACTACCTGTATCAGAGCTGTTAGCTGTAACACCTACTGTAATCGTGTACTGGTTAGAACTTATAAGACTTTGTATTTGATATTCTTGATTTAAAACTGTTGCTGTTACTAAACCACCTAAAGTTGCCGCACCAGAAAAAGTAACAAAATCATTTAAATTTGCTCCATGTGCCGAGTCAGTAACTGTAACAGTAGAAGAGCCATTTGTTGCAGAAAAAGTAACATCTCCAGAACCTGTTGTAACTCTAACAGGTGTTATATCATTAAAAGTTGAACCTTCTTCAATATAATATTTTAAATGTGTCCCTATACCTAGATAATCAGTACTGTCTAGTGCAATCCAGTTATGCAGTCTTCTTGCTTTGCCTTGATAAGTATTGGCGTTATGTTTTGCCCATCCACCTATTTTTTCTGGAAACCCAAAACGGAATCTTATTTTGTTACCATCAATAAATCCTCCTTCATTACTAAAAGAAGTGACGTCTGAGTTGATTCCTGGTTTAAATTTTAAAGATGAAAAAGGCATTATAAAGCACTCGCTGATAAAGTTCCTGTTAAACCCGAAGTAACAATACTTCCTGTACCACTATTGACGGGAGCTAAAGCATAAGGTTGACTGCTCCCATCATTACCACTAATCGTTCCTACTATATCAAAAGAACCATCAGTTGAGTCTCTTGTTGCTGTTTGGGTCGCACCTGCTGATACAGACACAGAACCAAAAGGGTTGTCATCTCCAGTGATTGCAACAGCAATCGCTAAATTATTTGTAAATCTTATTTTTCTTCCTGTTGCAACAACAGTAACGCCAGAAGCTGTAACATTTGTTACACCCCCAGAAATATTACCTGTTCCAAGTCCCGTCCCACCATTGCCACTACCAATTAAATAATTATCAGAGGTACCAACAGCCCTAGGACCGACGTACTGGTTTTCAGAATCATCCCACTCATAATAAAAATTATACATACTAAAATATGTGCCAGTATAACCCCATCCATTATAAACTCTGTAACCACCTCCACTATTCGTGTGTTTACTAGCTAATGCTAAAAGGGTAGTTCCACTTGCAGATATTGTGCTTGATGGATTTGATACAGTATTAACTTCAGTACCTATTGTAACTGTAGCAGAAGTTATATTAGGACTAGCAGGAGTACCTAAAACAGTTTGTGTTTGAGAAGTAGATAAAGTTGTACCTTCTGTTACATTAGAGCCACTAATAACAATCGTTGTGCCAGAAGGAACGACAGGTCGGTTACTGGAAAGACTAGCAAAAGTTACAGATTGACCTGTTGCACTATAAGTATGATCGTCATCAACAATAACTGTAGAACTATCACTATTACTTGGTGTAGTTGTACCTGTATAAGAGTCAGATGCTTGAGTAGCTGTAAAAGTTTTTAAAGTAGATTGCACATTACCACTTCCTATTATTTCTAAAGCTGTACTTGAATTATTGGTTATAGGAGATCCACTAGAGTTTAAAATGTTATTGCCATTTGTGTCTAATATTATTTTTTTATGAGCACTATCATTGCTCATTGTTAAGTTACCAGAAATATTGTCAGTTAATCTAAAAACTTGCACAGGTAATTTGCTTTTAGATGTACCTGCTTTATCATTTAAGGTTCCTGATGAACTTACTGTTGTAAACCCTACATTACTTATAAAAGGGATCATCTAACTACCTATGATTTAACTGTTTCTACAAAACTAAATTTACTACTACCTTGATAAATTGCAAAAGCAAATTCTACCGAACTACCTAAAGAAACTCCTTGTGAATTAGATGGGTACGATAAAGTTAAAGTATTACTGCTAGTGTCAATTTTATCCACAATAATATATTGACCAACTGCTAAACTACCTTCAGCTAGAGTTAAAGCAACATTGTTACTAGAGCAGTCCACCGTTTGATAAATAGATTTTGCTGCACTTGGCGTTAAAGTTGAGCTTGAACTGGTTATAGCAGAAGGAGCAGAAAAAGCACTAGCATTATAATAAGTAGATAAATCCGTTACTGCTACTTGTTTCATGGTTCCTGCATCGTTATACACGACTCTATCTGCATCAACTACTGTTGTTGATGTAGCAGATGTGCCACCATCCATAATATTTAATTCTGCGGCAGTTGATGTAATTGCTGTGCCTCCAAGTCTTAAAGCAGACACATCTAAAGCACTTGTTACATCAGTTACTTTTGCACTAGATCCACCACCATCGGCATACACAATTTTAAAAGAACCATTCGGTACAGTTACATTGCCTCCCGAGCCTTGAGTTAAAATAACAGAATAAGGACCAGAACTACCAGAGTCTGTTGTGCCATTGTAAATAAAATAAACTTTGTCTTGGTCATTTGGTCCTATAGTTACTGTGTTATTTGCACCTAAAGCACCTGTAAAAGATAACACTTTATATCCACCCTCGGACAAGGCTCCATCAGTAGTTGTTAAGTCATGGGTTGTCCCAGATAAAGATATAGAACCTACACCACTTATAGCTCTGTCTATAATATCAAAGTTGGTATTGGTCGTTGTCCCCCAAGTTCCCGATTGTTCTCCAGATCCGGGTTTTTCTATTCCTGTGTTTACTGTATATGTACTTGCCATGTTTCTATCCTTATGTAATTCTAGGACCTAAATCAGTCCATGTTTCATCTCCAGATGGAGAAATAGTTGACCATGCTTCATCCCCAGATGGAGAAATAGTTGACCATGTTTCATCTCCTGCCGGAGAAAGTGCCGCTCTCCTTCTAGGTGTAGGAGTTAAGCTTGTTTCCTCTTCTGTAGGTAATATACTCCTCCAAACCTCCCTAGACAATATTTTTATGTCGTTAAAAGCGACTTCACTAAATGCAAAATGACCACCAAACATTATGCTAGGTCTCCCATTACCATAGAGTTTGTGCTTTGATTAGAGTCAGTTTTTGCATAAGCAGATGAACTTTGTTTTGCATAAACTGTTCCATACCCTGTAG
>VTLG01001276.1_pt1 | contig 14786 bp, 21 predicted proteins | sample 4694571 | NCBI WGS metagenome assembly VTLG01 (sample SAMN12604809, study PRJNA352737) | marine metagenome | biome: ENVO:00000447; feature: ENVO:00000209|ENVO:00000569|ENVO:01000036; material: ENVO:00002151; isolation source: viral sequences binned using virsorter ...
AGGAGCAACAGTTTGTAAAACCATTTCTCTTAATTTCATAAATGCTTCATTGCCGTATTTTTCTAAAAATAAATTTAAAGATTTTTCATCATTAGATTGACCTAATAAATACAAAGCAACCTCTTTAGTTAATGGATCATTTTGCATTTCTTCAATATTAGTTGGTCCACCTTCAGCTCTACTCATAGATACATTAAAGTCTTGTGGTTTAAAATCTGCAAATCCTAAATTATTATCAGATAAAAAATCTAAATTAGGTACAAAATTAGTATTACCAATATCTAAATTATTATTAGGTAATAAATCTAAATTAGGTAAAAGATTGTTATCAGATAATAAGTCTAGATTAGGTGTGTCATTATTTAATCCATATAAATTAATTTGATCTAATACTGAACTGCTTCCAAAACTAGGAATATTAATGTTTCCAATATTAGGAATATTAATATTAGGAATATTAAACTCACCTCCAGGTTCTGTAACAACAGGGTCAGGCTCTACTACAACTGGTACGTCTGGTGTAACTGGCGTTGTCAACGGAGGCTCAGGTGTTATAAGAGGCGGTGCTGGTTGACTATAAACTAAACCTTCAGGAGCTACTCCTGTGTAAGCTTCAAATGGATTAATGCTTGTTTGTGGTGCTATAGATACTTGTGTTCCTCCATACCCTCCTTTACTGCCTGTATAAGTGTCTTCTACAGTAGGTGCTGCACCTGCTGTTAAACTTGAAGCTGGAGCTGATACTGTTGCAGGATTAAAGTACATGGTTTCAGGAGCAAATCCAGGCATAAAGTCTGGGTTTACATCATAAGCCGTTCTTGCTGGTGCATATATTTGTGGCAATTCACCACCAGTAAAATCATCTGGTCCAACATCTGCAAAAGTCGCACCTCCAGGAAAGAATTTTGTTTGTCCTCCATTTGCCATTGGCTGCATAGGTCCATACATTTCGTTCATATTGTCATCAAATTGTGTCAAACCACCATTAGCAGAATAAAGAATAGGTTCAGGATTCATTAACTCATTTTGTCTTTTTGCTTCTTCTCTTTCAGCTAAATATCGTTCATATGCTTCAGCTTGTTGTGCTTGCATCATATCTGAACCATACATCATTCCAGTAGTTCCTAATGTACCTAATGCTAGCGGATCACTCATAGCTGCTGAACCTATATTAGAAAACCCTTGCATTGGTCCTTGTGAAAAAGCAGCACGACTACTATCCATAAAAGAAGGAGTACCTTCTGCAAATTTAGTAGTAGCAGCATCAGAAAAAGTTTTTAAATAATTAGTAGCTTCAGGTCCTTGCATATATCCTGCTAATTGTGCTTCTCCTAAAGGATTTAATGTTTGAGGAATAGATGTTCCTGTTGGTGTTGCTCCTGCTACCATTGGATTAGCAACATTAGGATTTTGTGCTATTAGATTTCTTGTTGCATCTGCTTGTAAAGCACTTGTTGGTGTAAAGGCTGTACCAGTTACAGGATCAATACCTAAAGAAGTTGTTGGAGTTGTTAAAGCATCTGTTCCAACTTGTGCCCCACCAGCACCTTCCATAATTCTAGGCAGCATACCTGCTGTTAAACCTGCTTTAAGACCTTCTTTAATATCACCTGTTACTGCTGTTTGTGCTAAACCTGCACCTATTCCTGATAATGCTCCAGCAGATAATCCACCTAATCCAAGTGTTGTTCCAAGAGTTGTTCCTGCTAATGCACTCATACCCCAACTTCCTAATAAAGGTGCTAAAAAAGGTAAGAATGCTTCTGGTTGTCCTGTTTCAGGATTTACAGTTAAAGGCATTGCTTGTGCTAATCCTCGCACTTCTTGCGGATTAACGTGCATAAGCATCGTATCGCCATAGCGACCTTTAGAAGCTATATTTTGTACTTGCTTTTGAATATCATTCATTATCTTTCCTCTTTTGTTTCACAGCCAAACATATTAAAACTCATGTCTACTGCACTTGTATAAACTTTTACAACATCTGTTTGATTTAATGTTATACCTAAAACTATTGCTAGGGAATCATTAGCTGCAACGGATTTGCCATAATACAAATATTGTTTATCGTCAGCACCAGCACCAGCCACATGAACACTTAGTCTAAAAGTGATAGCAGAACCTGTGCGATTTGCTGCCACAATAGAACTAACAGTTGTTTGCGTCATATCAGGCACAGTATATAAAACTGTTGTGGTAGTTGCTGCTGGGTCTACTTGACCTAATACTTTTAAATTATCAGACATGCTTCATACCCATTAATAAAAATTGATGTCGTTTAGAAGCTTTGCTAGTAGTTGTAGATTGCATTCTTTGTATAGTAGTAATCTTAACATTTATATCCTCTATAGCTTGTTCTATAGTTCTTCTAGTTAATGCTTCATTGTTAGAATCATATTCTATATCAGCTAAAGGTAATGCAATCGTTTTGATATCAGCCATTATCTTTTACCATCTGGTCTTATTTCTAACCTTAAATCACCCAATCTCCATCCGTAATCACTAGATGAATTGGATATTCTTAAAGCTGCTTGTCTACTTCTGGCTCGTGTATTTTCAAACGTAGAATTAGGTGTTACGTTAATTGTTTGTAAAGTAGATAAGTCTTGTAATGGATAATCTCTACCTTTAATAGTAAATGTAACTGTATCACTAGTTGATTGTTGATCTCTAAATTCTACATCGGGTATTAATTTAGATATAAAAGTATATCTTTCTCCGTCAGGTGTTAAATCAAAATCACTAGACTCTATATAAGAAGAAAATGAATCATTTCCATCTCCATGACCTATTTCATGGCTGTATGCGTAATTCAAATTTGAATCATCATTTTTACTAGCTGCTAAAGGATTTTCATAAACAGATGCTTCATCCCAAGCTGTTCTTACAAAATTATCAGAAGTTGTACCTATAGACCAAGTGCCTTCTAAATAATTATACAAAACGTATTTATCAATTTCTGTATTTGTTCCTGAAGGATAAAACCACATTACTTCATTTACAGATTCATTAGCTCCGCCAAATACTTTGTATGCTTGATCTTGATTCAAATCAGATAAAACATAATCTAAAACAGTACATGGCAATCTTTGTGCACTTCCTGAATATACATAAAATCCATTACGATCCATAAAATAAACTCTATTATTTGCAGTCACAGCAGCGTTAGGACCTATTAAAGACATGCCTTCAGCTACTTCCGTAAAAGAAAATATAAAAGGTTCGCCAACAAAACGCATAGAAACCATTCCTATATCTGTCCAAATAAGTATTTCTTGCCTAGTTCTTAATGCACCTACAATAGTTGAGCCTTGTGATAGCTGAACACCACCTGCTTGATTTGTAGCAGTAGGAGTCCAATCAACTGCACTTTCTCTATCTGAAAATCTTACTAATAAAGGGTCAATACTTGAAGAACCTATAGGATTAGCTCCAAAAGCTATAACGTGTTTATCAACATCAGATGTCATAACTTGTAAACAAGCTGTTGGAACATCACTTGCACCACTTTCAGATGATAAAGCTACAGCTCGTGTTGTTAAACCATCAGACTTATCCCAAAAATAAAGACTTCCAAATCTTGGATTTACAATAGTATCATCACCAAAATTATCTAAAGACCACAATCTTAATTGATTATTAGCAGACAAATCAGTTGATGAACCAAAAGTTCCAGAACCCCAAGCATTTGCACCCCAACCAGTTGATCTTACATATACATCTAATCCTGAATTTAATTGATAAGCAGCATCTGTTGCTGAACCACCATTACCACTATCACTACTATTGGCAGTTACTGAAACTGTAAAAGTAAAAGTATCATCACTAGGAACTGATGTAATTTGATGTTCTGCATTAAGAATAGTAGCAGTCACTACGCCTCCTAAAGATACTGCACTACTTATTGTTACAAAATCTCCTTCTTCACAACCATGATCATCATCAGTAGCTGTTATTGTTGTTGATCCATTAGTAGCTGCAAAAACAATACCATTAGTTGTTGTTGCTCTTATAGGCGTTATATCGTAATAAACATTACCACTTAAATTGTAAAGTTTTTGATGAGTTCCTAAAATAACGTAGGTTTCGCCTCCTGATGTTTTATAAGTAAATAACTTTCTGCACGTTCCTATAAATGTTGATTCTGAAAATTTATTCCAACCACCTATTCTTTCAGGTTTACCTTTACGAAACCTTACTTTGTCTGCATCAAACCAACCACCCTCATTAGAATAGTTAGTTCCTTCTTTATTTATTCCTGGTTTAAAAACATATTTAGCTAAAGGCATTTTAGACCTCAACCCATTCTTTTCCTTCAAACAAAAGAGATTCTGCTTCTCTTCTTCTTATTAGACCTTTTAAAGTTTCTCCGCCCGCTTTATTCCATCTTTTTATTTGACTAGGTATAAGATGATAATCTCCTGCATTAAGAAATTTTAATAATGTAGATTTTTCTAAATTTGTTGGTCCTAGATTAAATACCCAAGCACATAAAGAATCAAACTGATTTTGTTCTAAAGGTACTTTAACCATGTTATTAACATATTCTTCGTATTCAGTTATTTCTTCATTTAACATTTTATCAGCTTCTTCTTGGGTTATTTCCATGTCTTCAGTTACATTTTTAGTGATGCCATATCCAATAGTTAAAACATTTGCTGGACACCGATAAGCCTTCAATTCACATCCTTCAAATTTTTTAATTAAGGCAATTCCTTCTTGTGATATATTCATATTACTCCTCTTGTTTTATTTTAGGTGTTGTTACTGTTTTATAATAAACAACAACTTCTTTCAACTCTGTTATGTATCTTTTAAGTTCTTGCATATTGTATGCCATAACTTCATAGTCAGGTATTGTCATAGCTAAAAATACTAACTCTCCTTCTTGTTGTTCTATTTTAGCAAGTTGTTCTTCTAAATTTTCAGGAGTTATAGTCAGCCACATAGGCTCGTGCAAATCTATTTCTCTGGGCATAACAGGATGAGCTATATTACGCTCTATAGGTTTTGAAGATATTTCTATTTGTTTATTTGGAAGAAGGCTGCAACTGTAAATCATCATCAAGACTATCAACTGTAGCACTAATCTTTTCGATGTCTTCCATAATGTGTTTAGTTCCATTATTTATTTTCCTCTGCATTTCTATTGGATTAGCTAGTATTTTAGAAGCTAATTCATAGTTCTGTATAAATTGTGTATATCTATTCAACTCTTTTTGTGCTGCCTGACTTTTTAAATTTAATTCATTTAACTGAGTAGTTTGTAATTCAAAATCTTCTTGTAAACCTTTAATAGCTTCTTCTTGTGTGGCTATAGCTCCTTCTAATATTAAATTGTTAGCACTTAATATTTGATTTTGATTGTATAAATAAAAGGTTAAAAACCCTAAAGTTAATATAATTGCTATCAATGCTTGGTTCATTACATATCCTCTATAATATAATTAAGACCTGAAGCACTTCTATACTCAATTAAATTATTATCTACATCTTTAAATTTTAAATGTTTTTCTTTTTTTGTTATGATTTTTTTTGATATATAAGTTTTGTCATCAGAATCACCATATTCTTTATTAAAAGAAACTGTAACTTTATATCTAGTTCTAAATAAATCTAATAACCAGTTTAAAACTATTTTTAATTTTATGATCATCTATAACCTTGTAAAGGTTAATTTGCTAAAGGATTTTTATTTCCATCTTCTAGTTTTTCAATATCACTAATTATTCTTTCTACATCGTTAGTTAAACTAGCAATAGATGCTTTCATATTAGAGAGTTTGTCGTTGTTATCAGGAATTTCTATACCATCAATTTCTTTTTCTAAATACTCTACTGCGGTTTCAATAGTTGCAAACCTTTGTTCTATAACTTGTTGAGCATCTTCCGTTTCGCCTAGACCGCCTATTTTCTTTTCCAAGTTTTCCAGTCTATTAACATACCCTGCTCCCGCATAACCGAATCCCGCTAAGGTACTTACAATGGTTGCTAAAGCGATTAATTGCCCTGCTTTTGATTTAAACCATTCCATATTCTTCTCCTATAAATTAGGTTGTTGATTAATTAAACTTTGCATTGTATTAATGTTCGTTCTTGCTAATCCATAAAACGCTTCTATGTTATCTGAAATTGAAACATCTGCATAGATTGCCTTTGGCTCGTACCAAGTTTCCTGTTGTGGAATCTGTACTTCCTTATAAGCATCAAACCCTGGAACGTAACCCATAAAAGCTACTAAAGTAGACTGATCTCCGTACTCTCCCGTTTCTTCTTGGGTAGTTTGCCCTGCTTCTTGTTGTTCTTTAATATTATCAGCAACTATTTGGTCGGCTATTTGATCAGCTTCTGATGCAGTCATTACGCCTCCAACAGCAGTATCAATTTCACCTTGCATATCGGTTACTTGTATATCTGCCATTACTACTTGTGGATTTGAATCAAATATTGGCATTGGAGTTATTACTGTAGTCACATTACTTACAGTTTGCGTACTACCGCCTGTTCCGCTAGTTGAACCCATATCCTGACTTAAACTTAAAACTGTGTTGGTTTGAACTTGTGCCGTTTGTATTTGATCTGAAATACTAGGAGAACTGCTGGTAGAAAATCCACCTCCTGAAGCTGCACTAGCTACTGCTGTTGTGGTTGTATTACCTGCGGTACTGCTAACAACAGAACCTCCACTACTGTTATAACTACCACTTGATCCACTTGTGCTACTGCCCCAACCTGATCCACGAGTCGATGTACGAGCCGTAGTACCTGAAACACTATTAGAAGCTGTTTGAATAGTGCTGGCTACTACGCTTAGTTGAGTAGCAGTAATTCCACCACTTCTTTCTTCTCTTTCTTCTAATATCTCTTCTTCTGCTTCAGCTAATCTTTCTTCTTCTATTTCTTCAAAAAGTTCTTCTACCACTTCTTCTTCAAATATTTCTTCTTCTAATACTTCTTCTACTTCTTCTGTAATTTCTTCTTCAGCCAGTAATTCTTCTTCTATTCTTTCTTCCTCTATCTGTTCCAGTTCTTCTTCATACCATTCATCAAGTTCTTCAACGCTTTCAAATTCTATATAAGTATCTAGGTCTTCGTAGTCTTCTACCAATACTGTTTCATGGAGAATAAAATCTTCTATTAGTTCTTCGCTAGTATCAAAAGGCAAAGGATCGTATTCAATTTCATCGTAAGAAACTAAATAAAGTTCTTCTTCTGCCCATGTTGTTTCTTGTTCTAAATCATATACATCCATACCATCGTCAATGGCTGTCCAATAGTCTTCTTCATTCACAGTTCCGTATTCAATAAAACCATCATTAGAAAACTCTACATCGTTTCCGTACCATTCATCTACTTGTTCTTGACCAAACTGCTCTATGTCAAGTGCGTACCAATCTGCATCGGTAAAGTCTATGCAGTTATTTTCGTAACAAGGATCATCTGAGTCTAACCACTCATTGTATTCTTCGTCATACCACATATCATCTTGGGTATATCCATAGTCTGTTTCTTCTACATAATAAGCAACAGAGGCTTCTTGTGTGTAACCTGCACAAGAGGGAGAGTATTGAGGATCATCTTCGCATTGTTGATCATCATAAGCACTCCAATAGGAAGGACACTCCTGACTATAAAGCTGAGTTATATTACATTGTTGCGTTAAAAAAGCTGCTGTATAACCAGTACAATCCTCATTATATAAAGAATTTAATGCACATTGTTGAGCCAGATAAGCTGCTGCATAACCAGAACAATTGGCTGAAGTTAAAGGAGTAGTTGCACATAATGATTGATTAGTGCCATCGCCATATAAAGAACCACCACCTTCAAGTAAAGTATTGCTGGCTGTATTATTCCAATTAGTGTTTACACATGTACCTGCAACATTAGTTGTGCCTGTGCTACATTCATCGTGAAAAAGATATGTGTAAGTTTGTGAGGCACTACCTTGTTCTCCTATCAAAACATCATGGTTAATAATTTCTAGTTCACCATAACGGAACTCATAAGTATTATTAGGGTATAACCAGACTTCAAAACTGTTATCGGAATTAGCACGATTGTACTCCCTCATGTTGTACCAGCCGAAAATAGTGTAATCATTAAAGGCTTTGGCTCTCATAGCTGAACCATTATCTTTTATTAAATCAGTCCAAAAAGGGTAAAGCGTGTAAGTTACTTCTGGTAATGGGTCTGGTGTGTAGTCGCTACAATAAGCACCACTTGTTTTGAAGTGCAGACAGCCATTAGTTGCCATTCTAGCTTGAGTAAAAGACTGACCATAAAAATCAAAAGTAAATCCTATATTAAATGCTCCAGATACTGCATCGTCATTTGAACCTAATCCTGTTGAACCTGTTGTGTTAGTTTGTAAATCGTATAAAGACTGGTTAGCTTCATAAATGTAATCGGCTTTGGCATTAAAAGATAAAAATAAAACTGTAATTCCTAGAATTACCATACCCAATACAACAAACCATTCTGCTTTATATTCTGGGTCTGGTTTCTTAGCCCACATTATTCCATTCTTTTTTACATTGCTTTGTGGTCTTAGTGCTTTTTGTTAGAACTTTTCTTACTCCACTTACAATATCTTTGTTGTAGTTTGTATCATTAGGGTTTAATCCTTTTTTGCATTGTTTAATCCAGTTAGATTTGTATTCTTTAACGTCTGGTCTTTGAGAAGGATTAGATTTCCAACCATTTGCAGCCTCTTTACCTATTTTACCCATATAAGGACAAGGAGTGCCTGCCATTTCCATTGCTTGAAATACCCTAACATCTTGACAAAGCACAGAAACTGCTGCGACTTTCATACCCATATCGTATATGTATTTACTAAGTTTAAGTCTTTCACAATTTTCATCTGTAACTGTTCTGCCACCAGATATACCAAACACCTGTCCTTGAAATGCTCCTGATCTTCCAACAGTACATAAATCTTGTGAATAAGACATTATAGATGGTGCAATAGCAGATGCAGGAGGAGCTTTACTGGTTATTTCCTGTTTGATTGTTTGTGTGGTGTTAGATTCATTAATGTTCCTATTGGTATTATCACTAACGCTATTGTTGTTATTCGTATTTTTATTATCCGTTTGAACTTTAGAATCAGACGTTGATTGATTTACATTAGTGTTGTTATTGGTGTTTGTATTGTCCGAAGTGCTGGTGCTGTTATTCGTATTGGTGTTGTTATTGGTACTGGTACTGGTGTTGTTATTTGTATTATTCGTTGTACTCGTACTATTAGAATCTACTGTACTGTTGACTGTACTGTTACTGGTGTTGGTATTTACATTAGTATTAGTCGCTGTTGAATTATTCGTATTCGTATTAGTAGCAGTCGAAGTATTGTTATTCGTATTGATTGCGGAACTGGTGTTTACGTTAGTGTTATTACTTGTATTTGAATTGACGTTAGTGTTGGCATTTGTATTTGTTGCTGTTGTCGTTGTCGTGTTAGTGTTGACATTAGTATTGGCATTCGTGTTATTTGCTGTACTGGTAGTAGTTGTCGTATTGGTATTGGTATTGGTATTGGTATTAGTATTTACGTTAGTGTTGTTGGTTGTTGTGTTGTTAGTTGTGTCTAACGAATTTTGCTCGCAATACTGAGAACCCGCAGTACAGTCTGGGTTTTCGGGTTGCTCATCTGATGCTTCTGATAACCCTATAAAAAGCAAAACTGCTATAAAGGTTATTTTTTGTTTCACTACTTATCTTCTCCTTTAAATGACTTACTAGAACCTGATGTACCTGCATATAAACCAAACCATGCTGCACCTGCACCTACTACAATAGAAATTAATCCTGATTGTTCAAAGCTAGGTGATTCTAAATCCATAAACCAAAAGGTAGTAAAGTACAGTAAATACATATAAACGCTTAAAAAAGCTCTTGGAAATATACGCCAACTGTCTACGGCTTGTGCAAGAAATATCCACCTTTGATGAGGATTTTTAGTTCCTTCATCTTCTAATTCTCTTATTCTATCTTTTAAAGTAGATTGTTCTTGTAACAATTCCATGAATTTACTGAGGTCAATTTCAACCTCATTTCTATCCATGTCTCCACCAAATCTACCTGAACCATCATTCATTTTTTTCTCCTTTATTAAACAGGTTTAAACAATCCTAATTCTATTAGTTTTGTTCTATTTGCATCATGTACTGCTTCGATATCTTCTTTACTTTGTCCAAAATAAGCTGCTGCATGATGATTATCTATCATTAACTGGTTAATATTTATTCCATCAACAATTATATTACCTAAAACTCTGCCAAATTTACCCCTAGAATCTTTTAATTTAGTTTGTATAACTACTTTTTTACCAGTATCTATTGCATTCTTTAAGAAAGCCCCAGCCATCTTTCCTCTAGCCTTCTCATCCAAATTACGAGTGCGTGACTCGGGAGTATCAATGCCATATAAACGAACACGAGACTTATACATAATGTCAAAACCGAGGTTAAGAACAACATCCACAGTATCACCATCAACAACTCTTTTAACTTTACAAGCGTATTCATACATTAAAACATTCTCCTATCTTGGTTTGGGTTAGGAATAAATTCTGAATTTTTTATATTTTGTTCCATTAAAAATTTCATTAAATGATTTTTTGCATCATAGTTACCAATTAAAGGTGAATCATATTGTTCTGCTATTTCTTGTAAACTTAAACCAAGACTGGGTTTTAGTTTCATTTGTTTAGGTTTATTTGGGTCACCTACAGTAAATCTTTTCATACGAGTTGCACTAGCCAGACCTAATTTATCAAAGTCTTCTGATTTATATACATCTTTGTTTCTAGCAGCATCTATTATTTTTTCAAAATTTTCAGCTATAGACATATTAGATACATATTCATTTTCAAAAATTTTTTGATTTAAACTTTGTGCTAGTAATCCTGCATCTAAACCTTTTGATTTTTGTTCCATTATCTTTTTTTTCCTTTATGCAATCCGTGTTTTGCGTGTTGTTTACCTTTTCTAGTTGCTTCACGTTTTTTTTTATTAGCTCTAGCAAGTTTACTTCTACCTTTAGAAGTAGATTTTAATTTTTTAATTTGTGCTTTAGGTGCATATACTTCACCTGTTTCAGAAGATTTTTTTCCACTAGGAGTGGTCCACTTTTCTCCTGTCCATTTTTTCAAACTTCTTTGTGATTTTCTTAATGGCATTAATCTTCCTCTTCAAATCCTTCACTATATAAATTGTTAAAAGTTGTTAAAGGATCAAGATAACTTTCATGTCCTTCTGCTGAATGAATATGTTGAGATGGAGCAAAATCTGGCGGACCTTCTCCTGTAACCCATAAAGCAGGACTAGTAGCTCTTACTCTATTATTTGGAAGTGCAACTATATTGCCTTTCCATTCACAATCTTCTGTAATATATATAACGTGAGATTGTTTATGTTGTGCAGGACAGTCAGCAATAGAATTATCAGTATAATCTACAGTAAATAAATACTTGCCTTGATAAAAATCATTATCAATTTTGCATATCCAAGGACTAGAACTTACTCTATCCATTACAACTACTGAATGATTTCTTGCCTCACAATCCCAAGGTTGAGCTAAATGGTCTTCCATAGGTAATGCCCACTCTGCAACAGGTATATCAGCTACAAGGGCTTGTATGGGCATTCTAGCCCACATTGCACCACCATGTATATTAGCTTCATTATCTTCAGCTTCACATCCAGTAAATACTACTTGAAAACTAAGTGACCTGTCTGGAATTGTATTTACTGCTATTGCTATAGCGTGTAAAAATTCTCCATGATATCTTTGATGATTTACTGTAAATTCTTTTCTAACCCAACATTTAAAATGCGGTATGTTGCTTATTAGATAAGACACTATTTATATCCACCACCTGCTTTTTTATAAGCTACAGCAAGCATTTGAGCTTTACGAGCAGACCATTGACCAGATTTACCACCTTTGCTACCAGCTTTAATTCTGTTAAATATACGCTTTCGCATAGTAGGTTTTGTATAATTACCAGCTTTATTAACTGTCGATTTTTTTTGTCTACTCATATAAATTTTGCTGCTACAACTGATGCTACAATGAAAGGATAGACAGCCCATATCATCATTTCTAATTTATCAAATCGTTTAGAACCTGCTTCTAATCTTGCATCAATACTTTTGTATAAAAGTTTACATTCTCTTTCATGTGATTCTATAGCATTTAAAGCATCTTTTGCAGTTGCCATTTATTTTTTAGTTGATTTATCTTTAGCTTTACCTATGTTTAATGCTAATAAATCAATCCCTTTATAAAGTTTTGCTAAAAGTTTATCTCCTTTAGGAGTAGGGGTTACAGCAGCCACAAGTGATGCTATTGCAATAATAGCGGTTATCCACATAAATATATTTATATACACCATTTAATTTACCTCTTTTTTTATTAAGTTTATCATTTTTTAAAAAAACTTGGTAAACCAATTATAGGTCTACCATCAAATTTATTTTCTTTAGCATTTTTACTATTTTTATCGTTGTAGTGTAAAAATACTTGTCCGCAATTTTTACCTTCAAATGGTTTTCTCCAATGCTCTAATTCGCAACCACGATACATAAGCATGTCACCTGTTTCTAATTTAACCTCTACACCATCTTTGCCTTTTTCTCCTGATGGTTCTAAGAATATTGACCACTCATCTCCACCTAAATACATAGTAGTGGATATTTCGCATGAGTATCTATCCTTGTGTCTTTTTAGCTCATCACCTTTTTTATATATTCTTGCGTATGAATAGGTTTCAATTAACTTAACTCCTGATTCTTTTTCCATAATGGGTTTAACTTTTTGTAATAAAGTTTCCATTACTATGTCTGCATAATGAGAATACGTTTCAGGTACTTGTTGATCGTTCCATACACCAAAATATTCAGTAAATTGTGAAATGTATTTTTCTTTAAATAAATGTTCTGATACTGCTCTTTTATTTAAAAAGTATTGATAACAAAAATCTGCTAGTTCTTTTGATATAGCACCTTTAATTACTTGGTATTTATCTTTTTCAAAACTCATCTAAATGGATATCCTATATTCCAACATACTAAAGAGTGTCGTATTCCTTTGGTTACTGGTTTAACTCTATGCCAAACAAAAGAAGGAAAAATAATTACACTACCTTTCTTTCTTACTTCTTCACATATTCTTGGCTGAGAGCCTTTATCTGTGTTTCTAAAATCAAACTCTAAGTCTCCACCTTCATATTTATCAGGATCGGTAAGTGATACAGTCATACTAAGTTTTCTTAATTTACCATGTGTATTTTTATGATCAGGATTGTTATAAGGTTCTTCGCATGAGTCGCAATGCCAATCGTAAAACTGACCTTTTTTGTATTCGGTAAATTGGCAAGACTCTGACCAATCCCATTCAAAATTCCAACCAGCGTTTGCATTTGCTTGATTTATATAAGGTTGTATTTCTTTATATATCCATCTGTCGTTCATCCAAACAACATCAGACTTACGTTTCTTTTGTATGTTTTTAAGTTCTAGCTTAGTTAGTTTTTTCTTGTCTTTACCAGCGTTACCTGTAAGAGCCATTTGTTTGTCTTGTTCTTTACCATAACGAACAATCTCATCACATATTCTTTCAGGAATAACTGATTGAAAATACCAGTAGTACCATTTTAAATTCATTTGAATTAGAATTTAAGCCCAATCACCTGCTTTTTGTTCTCTAAAAACAACTCTCAAGTCCCAACAACTTGAACCAGTAAAAACTTGATCTGCTCTAATACCTACAAAACCTGAGCCACCTGCACCTATATCTGAACCATGGTGTCCACCACCTCCACCTCCACCAGTGTTGGCTGTTCCTGCTGTTGCTGCACCATTATACCCACCATGACCACCACCTCCACTTTGAGGTAATGTTCTGTGTGGTCCACCAAAAGGTGTAGTATTACTTACTCCTGCACCACCTGCTCCGCCACCAAAAAAACCTGTGCCTGGTGTTGCATTTTCATTATCTGTACCAACTCCTGGATATGATGGAAATTGTCTTCCTGCACCACCCTGACCACCTGCTTGTGGGTTAGGGTAGCTTGTTCCTGGTGGAACATCTGCCCAATCTGGAGAAGTAGTTCCGCCATTACCTGCGTCTGGGGATGCTCCGCCTCCGCCTCCGCCACCGCCATCAGTTCCAGGTTGACCTACTCCACCTGCTCCTCCGTAACCAGTAAGACCTCCTGCTGGATTTGCTTGGCTGGCTGCTCCTGCACTTCCTTGTCCACCGCCTCCGCCTGAACCACCTGCTGCTCCTGCTCCCGCAACACCACCATCTCCACCTCCTGTGGATGTAACTGTTTCAGGAGAGCTTACAGGATTGGTAAAAACTGAATTAGAACCAACAGCATTGGCTGCGCCACCTCCTCCAACAGTTATTGGATAGGTTGTTCCTTCTACAATAGGATAAGAAGTTCCATGAGCCACTCCTCCTGCTCCGCCTCCGCCTCCATGCACTCCTGGACTTGGATTACCTCCGCCTCCACCGCCACCAGCGACTACTAATAGTTCAATGTCTCTTGTTGCAGGTGCTGTAAAAGTTGAATTAGAAGTATAATTATTGCTCAAGGCTTCTTGAAAAACTGATGTTTGTGCTGCTCCGATTAATCTAGGCATATTAAGTTGTCCATGTTCCTGCTTTTACATAATCGTAAAGTGCGTTCATACTCCATACCCCTGAAGCTGTAGTAGGTGCTGCAGGTTCTTTAATAATAACTACGCCAGAGCCACCATTTTTTCCATCAGT
>VTLG01015920.1_pt1 | contig 14786 bp, 15 predicted proteins | sample 4694571 | NCBI WGS metagenome assembly VTLG01 (sample SAMN12604809, study PRJNA352737) | marine metagenome | biome: ENVO:00000447; feature: ENVO:00000209|ENVO:00000569|ENVO:01000036; material: ENVO:00002151; isolation source: viral sequences binned using virsorter ...
TAGTCCAGTAGGACCAGACATTGGTTGAACACCAGCAAGGTCATAAGCGACCAAGTTAGGCATTGAACGTCTGATTAGAGAAATCAGAACTGGGTCGAAACCAGCAACAGGACCTGCTGCAGTAGCACTACCACTAAAACCAGCAGGGTTACTACCTGCAGAGTTAGTAGGAGCAGCTTCGTTTATGGTTCCAGCTTGAGAGAATGATTGCTCATCTCTTAAAAATTTTTCTTGGTTTTCTAACAGGACAGCGGTGACTGCTTTACGATGGGGATCTGTAATTTTGTCAACACCTTCTGCTTCTAGCAGAGGAGCCCACTTTTCCTGCAGATGTTCAGCATTGAACATTTGCGTTTACCTCTTTGTTTTGTTTGATTAAAATTCTAAAGTCATTTTTTAGCAACAGCAGATAATGTCTTAAGATAAGAAGCCATAGAATTAGATACATCACCTGATGTATTATCTACAGTTTCTGTAAGAGTTTCTCCTGTAGCTTTTGGAGTTGAACCTTTGAAATAGGATTCCTTCAGGGTCTCCAACTTTCCACGATATTGCTCTTCACTTTCAAACTCTACACTTTCGGCAAGTGAGGCGAGCTTTTCTTTCTGAGTAGCAGCAAGGCCATCAGAAACTTGATCCAAAATTCCACTAGCAACTGACTCACCGAGTCTGCCATTAAGTGAAATATTCTTCTCTATTTGCTCGTTGAGCTTGGTCTCCATGTCATCTAGTTTTTCTACCATGCTTTCTAGCACATCATATTTATCATCAGGGATTTGTACATAATGTTCTTCAAAAAGATTCTTCATTCCACCAAGGAATGATTCAGTCAATTCTGTTTTGAGTCCATGCTCAATAGCCAGTTCGTTTTCAACGAACCACTCTTCTGAGACATACTCAAGATAGGCATCAACTCTTTCTGCTAATTCAGACTTAGTTGACTCTACCTCTTCTGCAAGCTGCTCATCATACTTAGCTTGCATGTCTTCAGCCAACTGATTGACCTTAGACTGCAAAGCAGCTTCAAAAACTGTCTTTGCTTTTTCTCTAAACTCTTCTGATAGTTCTTCACCACCTAAAAGAGCATTGACATCTGCTTCAATGTCAATTTCTATTGTTTCTTCTTCTACTGTATCTTCTGTAGTTACTTCTGTTTCTGATACTATTTCTTGACTATCTTCTAGTTCTACTTCATCACCTGATTTTAACGCTTCTGCAGCAGATAATCCTTTCATAGGTTCAGCAGGTTTTGCACCTTTGTTAACTACATCTCTCACAGTTTTAATCCGAGGTTCTTTTATTTTCGCAGAATCATTATCTGGTTTGTAATTTTCTGGTGTAGGACCACCTAAATCTTCGTAACTAGTTGACAATCCATCACCTGGATTTTTCAACTTCTCCATTGGGTCACCTGGCTTTGCATTAGCATTAACAGGTCCTTTGGATTGCTTAGTGCCTACTTCCATTTCTTGTAAATCTCCACGAGACATTTGTAAACCCTCTGATTATCCGATTAAACTATATTTATTTAGATAACTTATAACTTTGATAAGAAGTCGTTAAATAAATTAAGTTTATGCTCATCTAATTTTTTCTGATCAACCAGAGTATTGATCGTTTTGTATGTTTTTTCAGCATACTTCTCACGAAGAACACCTCCATCCCATACCCAGTCTTTTCCTTCCATAATTCCAGAAACAAATGCATCTGGTGCTGAAGGATCAGCTACTATATCTGCTGCTGTTGCTAACATAAAGTCTTCACCAACAACATTAATTCCTTCGCGAGTTTGCTTCAGTGAACCAATACCTCTTGAAGAAACACCTAACTTTACACCTTCACTTATTAATGAAGATGCAATTTTACCCATAGGGGTAGAAAGGATTTTTGCTTTTCCTACAAAATTAGAACCACTTTCTTTAAGTGATACTATCTTGTGGGACACTCTATCAAGATTAACAGTTGGACCTTCTGGATGTCCCAGTTCTCCAAGTGCTCTTCCTGATTGAACATGGTTCTCATTGTAACGTCCAACTTCTCTCCTCAGAGTTTCCATTGGATACATACGACCATTTCTGTTCTTTATGTTTCCTTGAAGAAAAACTCCTTCAATGTAAAGTTGTTTCTTACCGCCTCTGTTTTCGACGATAAATTCAACTGTTTCGATTTCTTCTCTAATTAGTTTCATTATGCGTCTCCAGAGACTTGAACTTGTTGAATGTGCATGGTTCCAATGCCACTTCTATGAGCTTTAGCACCAACTTTTAATGATGCTCTAAGAAGTCCCCCATTAGGTTCAAAATTAACAGGAGCTCCTGATGCACCAGAATTAAATTCTACTGCAATTCTAGAACTATAATAACCACCAGAACCAGAACCAGTGTATACTTGGCTTACACGTACATCATCTAGATTGGTAGTCCAATAAGAATTACCTTCTGTCAAAGTTACGTAATCACCAACTCCAAAAGGAGATTGAGTCCCTTGTGCAAAATCAATTAATGTTGGATTACCAGTTGTAATTCCAGTTACTCTACCTGAAGCATTACTTATAGATAATGTTTCACTAGTTCCTTCAGGAATTATTAAATCACCAGCCCCCACCTGAGGATTAGTTCCTATTGCTACATTAATATCAGTGCCAGTGGCAGTTAATCTTAAATATCTAGATTTGGGAGTAAAGGCAGCACATTGAGCAGTAGCTGTCGTCGTAGCATGAATAGTAGTCCCAATCCCAACAAGTGCTATGGCCATTCTATTTCTTAGTAATCATTTTATTTATTTATAATTATTCTTCATCCTCTGGTTCAGACTCTATTTCTGGTTCTTCTCTATCTGTTCCTGCAATAGTGTCTGCATAACCTTCTACATCTTTTTGTAATTGCTCCTCATCTTCAGGAGTTCCAAAAAGAGAATTTGCTACAGTATCTTTATGAGCACCTATTTTGTCTGCTGACTTTGCAAAAAGAGCATCTTTAATAGCGTCACTGATTCCAGAAGGACTTTCGTCTTTGGTAATCATATCCATTAATTCATCCATTGTTTTTAAATCCTTATAGTTTATTTATTAGATTTCACCACCCTTAGGCATTTCTACCTTAGTTTTGGTTGTATCTTTAATGTCTGGTTCCATAGGAAGTTGTCCCATTTCACCACCAATTGAAGTTTCACCTTCTACTTGGGTTGGGTCCATCATCATTGCTGGATCAGGTACTACCCCATCCTCAATTTCCTTCTTCATCAACTCATCCTGTTCAAGAATTTCTTCATCAGTCTGACGAAGGATCTTACGTCTTAGATAATCTTGTGAGAAGTATCTACCAACATATGGTTCAGCAGATGCTACCATAGTTAATCTTTCTGCCATTAATTCAGAATCTTTAAGTTCTGCAAAATGGTTATCATAGAGGAAGTCATACTGAATATGCTCACTCATAATATCCCAGTCTTCTGGGGTAATTACATTCTTAAGAAGTAATTGAGTCTTCAAAATATCATTGAATAGATTAGAAAATCTTTTCCTTAATCTACCAACAAACTTACTAAATTTAACTTCATCTCTTAGTATTTCTGATGATCTACCTAAATTAAATCCACCATCTCCACCTATTCTAGTAGGAGGAACATTAAGTGACTTATAAAGTTTCTCTTGGAAGTATTTAATATCAGTGATTTCTCCTAAGTTTTGTCCACCTGGTAAGGTAGTAATCTCAGTTCCTCTACCACCTTCTCTACGTGGTAGCCAGAAATCTTCCAACATGGACATATATTTCTTATCATCTCTAATCTCACCAGTGTCAGCGTTATATACTAACTTGTTTCTATACCTCATCATTACATCTCTGAGGTATTGTTCTGCCTTAATTTTTGGAAGATTACCTACATCAATATAAAAAATTCTTCTTTCTGGTGCTCTTGATAATCTGTATATAACAAGACTATCCTCAATCATTCTAAGTTGATTGACTGCTTTAATTGCTTTATGTAAGTATGATAAAGTTGATCCCTTGTTTCTATCTACTAATCCAGATGTACAATAAGCAACAGAATCCCTAGTCATCTTGATTCCTTTATTTCCACCAGTCATTGCTGATGGCATTTGAGATGGGAAAGTTGACTTAGGACTATAAACAAAATACTCTTCAATCTCAGGAAATTCATATTCCATTGGATTGTCATTATTGATATTAGCCATTCTAATATCTTTATCTTGCTTTTTCTGCTGCCTCACATAGCGAATTTTCATCGCATCAATATATCTTAATTCAACTATTCCTTCTTCTGGTTTTTTTAAATCAATTACTTTATGATAATGTATTCTACCATCTATATACCAGTTTCTATAAATCTCATGTGCTTTCTTGTCAAAATCTAAAAGGTCTTTAACTGCCTTAAACTCTTCTCTAATTTTAGTTTTAATACCATCACTAGCATTAAGATTAGATAACTCAATTTCTACTGGTGAATCGTTTGTATCAGATACAATTGCTTCATTAACAATATCTTCAATAGCACTATCACACTCAGGCTGAAGTGCCATCTCCCTATATCTTTTTATTAAATCAAATTCTGTTCTATAGACGCCTTCAATATCTACATATGATCCAAAAAAACCACTAGTCAAATAGTGGTCAGACCCATCCGCATTATTTTGAGGAATGGGAGATACCACACCAGGTGGTATCTTTTCCGTATCCTCTATAGAAAATCCAAATAACCGTGCCATTATTAAAAGTTAAACCTTATATGTTTATTTATCAGGCTCCAGCACCTGCTGCTTCAGGATACCAGTATTGTACCTGGAAGTCAACTGTAAATTCTTCAATTGCATTATCAGAATCATATGATAGATCAATTGACCCAACTGCAGTTGGGAAAATATCTACCATTTTATATTGAGCAAGAATCTTACTATCAGTAGCTGGACTGTTAGATGTTTGCTGACTTGCAACATTTCTACCAAGTTGGTAAACAGTTGCTTGTCCCATGTAAGATGAAGGATCAGTTAAACCTGATGAATCACCATACTGAGCAATGTTCTGAGCCCATGCTTGGAATGCTCTGTAATGTCCAAAATCTTCATCATTAATAACAGTGATTTGCCAAGGATCAAAAGTTCTATTTCCTGCAACCTTTAGAGTACGTCCCCTAAAAGCAACTTCTAAATTATTAACATTAGAAGCAGGTAGAGCTGCTGATTTACATAGAAATCTAAATCTATCTCCATCAAATTGTCCATCACCATCACCTTGAATTGCCAAATTTACCCCATCTGGGAAATTGACCTGAACCTCAAACAGATTGGGGCGAGCACCGCCACCAACCAGTTTAGATTTGAATTGAGAAATCGTTCTCTGCGGAATTGCTGCCATTTTTTAAAATCTCCTTGTGTTATTTAGATATGATAAGTTAAACTCGACCTGCTACTTCTTCAAAGCTAACACCAGTTCTGGTGGCAACAAATGTAAGAGTAACATAGTTGATTGATTTGGCAGGCTTCAAGAAGATGTCTGCTCTAAATTCATTATTATCAATCACGTCAGGAGTGTTATTTGTCTCATCACAAATGACTAGGAATCCATAAAGACCCCTCTTTGCTTCCACATCTCTTAGATATGGTTCAACAATATTCACAAAGTTTGCTCTTGTGACCTGATCATTAAGTTCAAAGAGTTGTGCTTCTGCTGCTTTCTGTAGTGCTTGCTCAATTGTTAGGAATAGTCTTCTAACATTGATTCTATCAAAGGCAGATGCATAACCTAAACCAGTCTTATCTCCAAAGAGCATAATACCAGTTCCAGGTTGATTAACTATAGAGTTAATTCTTAATGGATAAAGTTGGTCTCTTTGTGATTTATCTGGGTTGTAAGCAAGTTTAATTGCATTATTAATGATACCTCTTTGCTGTCCAGCAGGAGAGAACCAAGGATAAGAATTAACACTTGTCCTTACCATCAATCCAGCAACATCACCATTAGTTGGGATGAATCTGAATTTATTATTGAATCTATCATAGGTGTACTTGTATCCACTATCAAATACAGCATAAGATGAAGATGATAATGAACTAAAGAACTTAATTATATTATCAGTTTGAGTAGTAGTATTAGTTATATTTACAACGTCTGCTCTATGAGGAGAAATAACTGCCATGCAATCTTTTCTTTCACCAGCAATAGAAATTAATCTATTTGCTTTTGCTTGAGATTGTGCCTTATCAGTAAGACCAGGACCACCAATTAGATAATCAACTGCCACTTCATCCTTATTCTTAAAGAGATTATAGGATGTAATTAGATTTCCTAGAGTTGCTGCATATCCTCCAGTGGCAGAATAATCTTGACCACCAGTTAGAGTGTATGTAGTATTTCCAATCACAGCAAAAGTGATACCTTGAGCATCTCTATTCCAACCACCAGAAGCAGTAGTTATTGGAGTATAGGCAGAACTAAAGTCTGATGCTGCTACACTTCCATCTGAACCATCAGAAGGATCATCTCCTGTATAGACATACTTAGAATAAAGAGCAAGATAATCTTTGTAGAATATCTTCTGAGGTGCATTTTCAGATGAAACTGCATCCTTTGCCTTAGAAAGGTTAAGACTCTTCTCAAGAATATTTCCTTGAATTCCTGTTACTGTACCATCATCATCTACAACTACTACATGGATTCCATCATTCTTAGCAGATCTATCTTCTGCCCACTGAGAAGTATATGGTCTAGGAGATAAAGATTTCCAATAAACAGTAGAGTTAGTAAGACCCAATGTTTGTTGATCATACCAATCTTTAACATAATTTCCTCCAACTGTAGCAAAGGTAGCAATACCAACTGCAGAAGAATTAATAACGCTAACATTATTTCCTGCTATAATAGATCTTGCTTGATCTCCTTGAGCATATGTAATTGCAGTTGAAACTCCAGCAGTAGTAACCCTATTGGTTATCTTAACATCAATGGTTGTTAAACCCATTCCTGTAATAATACCTTTAAGATATCCAGTGAAATTGGATGTATCTCCAGAACCAGCAACCACTTGATCAGTCAATGAGACTGTTACACCCATACCAACTGATACACCAGAAGTAGTTCCTATACCAATAGTTTGGTCTGCAAAGTTATCAATAGAACAAACCTTAAGTTGATTTGCCCAACTACCAGGTGTCTTAGCAGCATATCCATATGTCTGACCTACACCAGCATAGTTTGCCACATAGTCATCATAATTTTTAATCTTAAGACTGCTATCTACAGCATCATGACTTCTATTGCCATTAGCAGTATTTAACTGGTCATCATCAGTTCTTACTACTTTTAGAACTCCTCCATATGTAAGGAAAGAAGATGCACTCATCCAATATTCATACTGAGCATCAGTACCAATTGGTTTTCCAAATGTATTAATTAATTGATTTTCTGTAGTAATGTCAGTGGCTTCATCAATAGGTCCTATTTCAAAAGGACCAGCAATGGCGCCAATATTATCTAATACATTTTCTGCTCTCCCTACAGTCAGATCCACCTCCCTTGTTAATACACCAGGAGATAATTGTGGAGTCGCCATGTCGTCTAGCCTCGTCTCAGTTTATCTGAAAATATTTATTGTTTTTGATGTTTTCATTGGGGAAACAATCCATGAACACTACCAATCTGGATAATTCCAATCTGCATGAGGTTTAATTTTCTTTCTAGTATCTACAATTCTCCTGACAGTACATACCTTACATTCATAAGAATATGCAGATGCTAATGTCCCTCTATCTTTACGTGTTAAATAAAACCCATCTATTAAATTTTTAGTCTCTCCACATACTCTACATTTTCTATCAGAAAGTAATAAATGTCCTAATCTTATTTGATTATCTAATTCCATTATTTTTCTGCTGCATATAAGGCAAATGTTGAAGTAGTTATGACAGTCATCATATTAGCAATATGCTGTTTAACATCAGAATCACATACCTTACCAGGCATAAAGCAACCAAATATAGTTGCTCCTACTATTGCTAGTTGAAAAAAGATAACAAACCTTATAAGGTCAATAACTTGTTTCTTAGTATCCACTTACCTATATTCCCACATATAAGATCTATCTCCATATTCATCACCATTCCAATTACCAGGAGTTCCTGCTAATCTATCTAATTCCAAAGTTCCATTATCTATTTTCCATGTATCACCCTCTGCATCCACAAATGTATCATCATCCAAACCATCCATAATAAAACCAAATGGAGCCATGTCTTGTTCAATCTGATTCTTCTGCTCTTCATATAGTCTCTTTCTTACATCTTGATCAGTAAGTTCTTTAAAATAATCCTGTGCTACTAACCATGCATATATGACAAGACACATAGCAAGGTCATCATTACATCCTTCTTCTGCTTCAAATGAATTGTGTTTTTGAATAAAGGTAGTTAATTCACTAAGAATTTCATAATCATTAAATATAAGTTTATCTTCTTCTACTAAAGTTTTTAAGTTAAGAGAACCAACTTTCTTAACTGTCTTGGACATCTTCACACCCAGTTGTGTCTTCTTACCAGAAAATCCTTGTCCTACTATCTGACCTGCTCTACCACGCATAGAACACATCAATAAATTTTCATACTCCAAATCATAGTTAATAATAGCAGCAACTTGATCTCCTACATCATTAACCTCACATAAAATAAATGCTTCATTATAACTCTTTGCTACTTCCCATATAACATTAGGGAATAGCATAGGTTTAATTTCATTATTTCTAAACTTAGCAACTACTTTATGAGGAAACTCTGTAATATCAATTACAACAAAAGCAGAGTAGTCTCCTCCTACCCCTCTTGCTACATCAACTGTAATAACGTAATCATGATCTGGTTTACATACTTGATATACATCTAATCCAGCACTTCTAGTTTGTGGTTCATCATATACTAATGCTCTTAATTTACTAGGAGCAATCAAAGTATCAACAGATCCTAAGAACTCACATTCAAACTCAACTTTAAACTGTGCTTCTGAAGTGTTGGCAATGGTAGATTTCTTCCACTTCTCATCCCTTCCAGGTACTTCACTCCAATGAACGTCAGTAGGAACATATTCATTCTTTCCTTTCTCAGCATCATGCCACATCCTATAGAAGTGGTTCATACCATGAGGGGTAGAAACTATAATAACTTTAGTACTCTTACCTGAAGTGATAGTAGGATAAACTGAACTAAAGAATTGATCAGCAATATGGTTAGGAACAAAAGCAAATTCATCCAAGAATAGGATGTTAAATGACATACCCCTAACAGCAGATGCTGATGTGGAAGCAGCAAGAATCTTAGAACCATTCTCTAATTCTAAACTCCCCCTGTTCCATGCTATAATACCCTGCTGCATCCACTTAGGTAAATTCTCATAAGCAGTTTGAAGACGTCCTAAAAGTTCCCTAGCAGTGGCAGCCTTGTTTGCTAGGATACCTACATTGACACTATCATTAAAAACAACATAATGTAGAAGATAAGCAACACAAGTTGTAGACTTACCTGTCTGTCTAGGCATCTTACAGATGTTAAATCTAGACTCATGGAAATTTTTAATTAACTTCTCTTGAAAGTGATAGGGTTTAAAAGGTGTCAGACCTTCATCCAAACTAACAATCTTAACGTATTTTTTAGCAAAATAGATAGGATCATGCCTACATGCCATGAACTCAAGAACTTGTTCTTTGGTAAATTCCTGAGATACGTTTGCTTTTTTTAGGTTGGGATTACCTAGATAAATGTTGTCTGACATAATAACCTCCTACATCATTTCATACTTTCCAAACTTTAAATCATGCTCCCTAGTCTTTATAGTCATATCTATAATTTTTTCTAAATTCTTGACTTTCTTCTTAAGTTCTTTATTCTCTTCCTCCGACTTGGAGGAGTGGTTCTCCTTGGTCATAATTGGAAACTTGGTAATTCCAGAGTTTTGCTCCAGGATATACTTTAACTATCTCATCCTGAATTTCTCTGCGAGTTGGTTTTCTGATTGAAGGGAAAAACATTTTTATCATGTAGTTCTTGCCTCTCCAAGACAGATAGACATCCATAACATTTCCTATTCTAGTTTTCAATCTCGTAGCTTCATGAAAGGAAATCATTATGTTTAGACATCATTACTCTAGTATTTATTAGATTTATGTTTGCAATGCTGTAAATATAACCTTAAAAGTAGTAGAACTAGAAGATGCTGGATACCCTAATAATCTTAAAGCACCACTACTAATATCTGTAGAGAAAGTGGCTATACCTGTTGGTTGATTGATAGTTCCAAATTCATTCATGTATGTATTAGTGCCATCATGAATAACATTGATAGTTGTCATATTATAATTAGAACCTTGAACAGCCTGTATCTGATAACTAACAGATCTATAAGTAGACGCACTAATAGACATGACAGTTGCTTCTCCTGTAGCAGAAGTAGTCAATATACCTGACTGAATATCACCAGCAATTAATTCTAGATTGGTGGCAGATACTGGTTCAAAGGTAAAATCTCCCTCTGTTGCATTGTATCTTAAAAATCTACCATCCCCTAGATTAGAATCATCTACATCACTTAATCCAGTAAGAGTGCTACTTCCTAATGATGTACTTGCTATACCAACCCATTTAGAAGTTTCTGAATGATATATTAATAAGTCATTATTAGTACTATCAAAACTTACATCATCAAGATCCTTAATGAATCCTGCACCACCTCCACCAATGGTGTATAACTGCTGTTCTACTCTATTAACAAATAGTCTATAGTTTGCTGCTAAGTCTTGTAGAGTGGCAAACTTTTGATCTGTAGGAGTAAGAGGATCAGATCCTTGTTTCTCAGCAGGATCAGGATCTATAGGTCTTGCTGGATTTACATCACCATACTTAGCAGTCCATTCATTTAATTCTACTTGTTGTCCCTTTATATCCTCTACAATCTTATAAAGGTCTGCAATATTGACAGTATGAGACTCTGTTTTATCTCTTAACTTCTTAATATCCTTATCATAGTATTTTACTTCTGGGAGGTTAGCAACTTCCTCCTTCAATCCATTAAAGTAATTCTTAATTTCTTTATTAGAATCACGATACTTACTATTAGACTCATCTATCTTTTTCTCAATATTCTGTTTTGCTTCATTTAGTTTACTAAGTACACTTTTCTTTAACTTCCTATCATCATCTTTAAACTGATTCCTATGCTCATAGATCTTAAGAGCAGTCTCTTTCAACTCCTCATATATCTTATCTTTAGTTTCCTGTAGATACTCTTTTACTTCCTTAATCTCAACTTTCTTTTCAAAATCTTTAAGTTCTAGATTTTCTGTGAGATTCTCTATGTCTTGATTGAATGTATCTTTGAGTGTATGTAAGTTATCATTGACCTTTTCAAAGTCATCATCAATTACACCAAAGGTCTTACCAATCCAAGAAAAATCTGGTACTTGATTAACCTCATTAACCCACTTAGGAAACTTAGGGATATCTGATCTAACACCATCAATATCTTCTTTAAGTGCTTCTATCTGATCTTCATAATATCTTACTTCTGGAACTTCTGGAATGCTTTCTTTAACTTGTTCTATATGAGTAAGAAGTTCTTGCAGTTCATTATCATATGACTTTATCTCAGGTATCTCAGGGATACTCTCTTTAACATCATTAACTAAACGTAATAACTCAGGCCAAGGTGGAACTATATCCTTTACTTCAGCAAAGGTTTCCCCATCAGAATTTTCTATGGTTTGTACTTCTTCTTCTACTTCTATATACCCTTCTACTGATGGTAAATCTTCTTCTTCTAGTAAATCAGCAACTGACGGAAGTTCTTCCAAACTCTCTGTAAAGTCGTCAATCGATGGCAAATTTTTATAGTCGTCAGACATGTTATGAGTATCTTAGTACTTTGGGATTTCTCTCCCTATGTTTTATTTATTATCTTCAAGATTAACAGACTTAAGCATCTTTGCTAACTCTGCTGTAGAACCAACAAAAAGAGAATTATTAACTGTACTAGGTCCTTTTGATTGCTTCTCTTCTTCTACATCTTTCAACTTCTTCTGCAAGTCCATCAACTTATCAGTAGCATCAGAAACACTCTTAATTAATTGACCAGCAACTTCATATGCTCTAGGCATCTCACTATCTTGAGCAAGTTCAAGGATACCATCAATTGCCTCTTGTCCTTTCTCTATAATGCTGTAAAGATTACCCCTTGTATATTCATAATCTCTTTCAATATCACTTCTTTCATGCTTCTCAGGTTTGGTTATTCCCACTTCAGTGGGTTCAGTTGATACTACATCTCCAGAAACATTGAATGTACTGTTCAATTCATCAAAGTTTTTAGTCATCAGATAGTTCCATCAAATCCAAAATCATCTCCAAATTCTATTGCAGCATTATCTGATGCACCTATAACTTTAACTTCTGCTCCTAGAACATGGTCTGCAGCAATAGTATTATCTTGTGCTCGTTTAACAGTCAATGTGGTTCCAGAGATAGAGTCAACATACATTTCCTCTTGATCTATGTATATGTAATCATTTGCAGAAATGCTACCAACACTATCTACATTAACAATTGCAATACTATCATCTATATTTTCACTTAGATTTGTAGCAACTGTATCTCCATAACTCTTAGTTGCTCTAGGTACAACACTGTATGTAACTTCTCTGGTTGGAGTGGTTGTCTGGGAACCAGCAACATATCCAATAGAAGCCTTCTTGATGATATCCTTAGATACATCTGTATTGACAGGACCAAACATGTAGGTCTTGGCAGTAAATCTCATAGTATAAATCAATGCCCTTCTAGTAGAGAAGTCACTCTCATAGTCATCACTAGTGGTTATTGAATTTAATACAATAGGAATATCTCTTTTTTCTCCAATAGTATCAACTAGGTCTACTGAGACAGTATAAGCAGGTTGAAAGTATGGGAGGATTTGCTCCACTATCTGAAGCATATCATCATTTAATTTAGTAAATATACTCAGTTCAAATTCTAAATTATATGGTACAGGAAGATATGTTTTTGCTATTGTACTCTTATCACCCTTAACACCCTTTAAAAATGTTTGTGTGGTTGTAGATTTTCTAGAAGGATCATAATTCAAACCATTCAACTCAAATGACATTCTAGGTAATGTAATCTGAACTGGTTTGTTTAGATCGGGTACTTGCTCCAGTCTTGCTAAAAACTTCTGAGTAGGACCATAAGCAAGAGGAACTTTAGTAGTGCTTACTACAGAACCATCACTATTGTCGTGCTGTATATTAACGTTATTAAAGATAGAACCAAAGGATATAATGGTCCTCCTCATTATTTCGTGATAAAAATATTCAAACATTGTTACAATCCTAGTGTATTATTTAGGGCATTCCAAATGGATTAGTTTCTGTGAAATCAATAATATCATCACCAGCACTTTGTATAGGAGTATTTTCTGCAAATCCATCATCTACATTAGTGCCTGACATTATCTGATATTCATAAGTGGCTCCAGATGTTTCTCCAGTAATAACTTCTCCATGAGTGAATGCTCCTGTAGTAATAGAAACATTAAGTTCCATAGTGGAAGCATCCCATGATTTAACTCTTCCTGTACTCTCACTAACAGATCCAGTAACCACTTCATTAAAGATGTAGTTACCTTGACCAGACATGTAAGGAGTGGTGATTGTAGCAGTAGGAGCAACAGTATATCCAGCACCAGCGTTGGTAATACCAATTTGAGTAACAATACCTACTGTATTACCACTACCTACATATGCAACTGCAGTTGCTGTTGTACCAGTGCCAGGTGCTCCTGTAAAGGTGATTGTTGGAACTGTGGAGTATCCAGTACCTCCTGAGGTAATTGTGACTATTCCAATAGATCCATCACTGATTGTAGCAGTAGCAGCAAAACCTGCTCCACCACCACCTACTACCACTATATCTGGAGCAACAGTGTATCCAGAACCTGGATTAATAATATCAATACGTTGTATCTTAGATGACTTAACTCCATCATAATCAACTATGTCATCTATCATAGAAGCAATACCAACAGCAGTTACTCCTCCAGATGGAGCAGATGAAATAGCAACTCTAGGAAGACTTGTATAATCTTCTCCTCTGTTGGAAATAGTAATAAAGGAAACTGCACCATCAACTAATCCTGTGGCAAGAACTGCTGTGGTTCCTGAAGATACTAAAGTAAGAGTCTCAATGTAACCTGATTCTTCTAGGTTATCATCAATATCACCCACTCCTGTATCAACAACAGAATCCTCATATCTGTAAAGCTCACATCTGAGTTCATAAACGTAATTCTTCTTTAACTGATAGAAGGGTTTCTCATGTTCTACAAACTTAATTTCAAATAACCTATCTCCTAATGGAAAGTATATTAAGTCTCCTTCCTTTGGTCTGGTTGCTAATTCTATGTTTGGTATATTCTTAATAAGTGGCGTGATATAATTTTCAAATCTATCTCTTGATATAATAAGAGATAAATCATCAAGTGCCTGAACACCAAACTTTGATAGAAGAGAACCTTGTCCCTCATATCCATCAAAGGTATCTACATATGCCTCTAGTGGAATTGCTTCTTCAAACTTAGATTCAATGACTTCCTGTATTACAGTAGTCTTAGTAATGTATCTTCTAGGGATATAATAGACATCCACCCCATACATCTTAATCTGTTCATTGATTAAGCTCTGGACTAGATTCTGCTCTGTAGAAGACCCTTGTAGGAAATAAGGATTTAATGCCATTAGCCTAT
>VTLG01004727.1_pt1 | contig 14785 bp, 21 predicted proteins | sample 4694571 | NCBI WGS metagenome assembly VTLG01 (sample SAMN12604809, study PRJNA352737) | marine metagenome | biome: ENVO:00000447; feature: ENVO:00000209|ENVO:00000569|ENVO:01000036; material: ENVO:00002151; isolation source: viral sequences binned using virsorter ...
TGGAGCGCGGATCGCGGGTTATGAGTGCGATTCATAAAAGATTGTATGCATCAATGAAACAAGAGTTCATGCTACTCGCTACATGCTTTGTAACTTATTTACCTCCAGCATATCCATATGATATTGTCGGAGGACAAAGACAAATATTTAAATCTGATTTTGATCAACGAGTTGATATTATACCAGTAGCTGATCCAAATATATTTTCACAAACGCAGAGAATTACGATTGCGCAATCAGAATTACAATTAGCAATGTCAAATCCACAAATGCACAATTTATATCTTGCCTACAAACATATGTATGATGCACTAGGGGTTAAAGATGTTGATTCCTTATTACCACCACCAATGCCACCACAACCGCTAGATCCAGCAACTGAAAATGTAATGGCACTTAATGGTAAAAAGTTTCAAGCTTTCGCTGGTCAAGATCATCAATCACATATGAAAGCACACTTAAGATTTATGGGTACTACTCTATGTAGAAATAACCCACAAGCAATGGCCATGCTCCAACAAAACTGTATGCAACACATACAGTTGATGGCGACAGAGCAAGTTGAAATGGAATTTAAAGACGAGATGCAAAAACTACAGCAGTTACAACAAACACTACAACAGATGCAACAGCAAATGGCCCAAGATCCACAAGCCATGCAGCAGATGCAACAAAGTCCGCAGATGCAACAGATTCAAAAGACTATACAGGATGAGCAACAGAAGATAGAAGCAAGAAAAGCTGTTTTAATTTCTGAATTTATGGTAGAGTTTGCCGAAGCTGAAAAAGAGGTGCTGAATCAAGTTGAAAATGATCCTCTCTTGAAGCTTAAGGACAGGGAATTAGATATTAAAGCTCGCGAAGAACAGCGCAAGGAAGAGGAAGGCGAAGATAAGTTGAACCTCGAAAAGATGAAGATGCTACAAAATAAAAATCTTGCGGAAGAAAAGATGGAAGAAAACGACAAGCATCAGAAACTTCGAGCAGCTGTATCGCTAGCAAAAGACGGTATAAAAAATATGCAAGCAACAATTAAAGAGAGCGGGGAATAATGAACTCAGAAGATTTAGCTTTATTACTAGGAGTACTAGGTGGTGGTGCATTTGGCCACTTCGGTGCTAAACGTGGACGCGAGCGTGAACGTGAAGAAAAAAAACTAGATAGAGAAGAAGAAAAAGAATGGTTGAAAGAAATAAGAGCAGAAGAGAAGTTTGAAGCTGAATCAGATGCTTTTAAAGCGGCTGGAAGAATTTCTGACGATAGTGAACGAAGAGGAGAATTAAAAGACCCTAACACACTTTATAACATGATGTTTAATCCATCAGAAAGTGATCCCTTTCACGAAATGATGGGTGGTGGGACACTTGCTGATATTATATTAGGTCCAACTAAATATTCAGATCCGGACTATAGAAGTATAGACAATCCAAATTATGTACATAATCCAGAAGAAAATATGCTTAATACAACGGGTGTGGTAGGACCTCTAAGCATGTTAATTCCTGGTTTCGGTTTGGCTGGAGCTGGTGCAAGGATTGGTAGTAAAATGATTAGTCCTATGATGAAAGCTCTTAGTAGACTAAGAGGTGGAACACCAGGAGCAGCAGCAACCTCCCCAACTAAATTACCTGGAAGTTGGCCTTTTTCTACTGGAATGAATCAAGGCGGCCGTGTTAGATATAACCAAGGCGGAATAGTCGATCTTTACAAGAAGAGATTTAAATAATGCCTGTACCTGGAGGACCGCAGCAATTACAAAAACGTACTCCTGGTGCAATGAGGAATGTGCGTCAAACTATGGACAGAATGGCAGGAGGTCCTCAGTATAATAACCCTCAGGGTACAAAATACGGTGGAAATCTAGGTTCATTCATGCAGCAAGCAAATGCACCTAAAACTAATTACACGGCAGAAAGTATTACTCAACAAAAAGGTGGATACGGGCCAAATACTGTGGGTCCCTTAGATATGGCCACAGCCGCTGGTCAGTTTGCAAGTACAGATAAGATGGTAGACAAATGGGCTGGTCAAGGAGGTAAGTTTCAAGCTTTAAAAAGTGATCCAAGTATTGTTAATACAATGAATCAAGCTAAAGCTAATCTTGCTAACTGGAACGCTACTACAGGACAACAATTAGGTTATCCTTTAGGTATGAATACTCTGGGAGGAGTAAAACCAACAACTAATTTAATGCTAGATAGAGCACTTAATGTTGGTGCTGGTATTAATCCAACTACAGGAATGGGTCTTATGGACTCGCTTAAATCAAACGCCTATGTAGATAGAGGACAATTTAGTTTGCCAGGTTTGCTAGCTGGAATAGCAGGTACTACTATTGGAGGGCCTCTTAGTGGAATATTAGCAGGCAATATTTTGCCAAAACTTCTTAAGAAAGATGAAGATAGTTCTTTTAACCCGTGGGGAATGCCTTCTAAGTTTGATACAGATGAAGGATTACATGTTGCAGAATACACACCAGATCCTGTTGCGGAGGTGTCACCAAACATAGGGTCTAATCTTTACGATCAAACACTAACACAAATGGAAAAACAAACCGCAGGAGAAGATGTTTCTATAAATCCTTTTTTTGCAGGAAGCCCACAAACGGGTTGGAAAAATTATGATATGAATGGTGACGGAATTGTTGATAGTTCTGATTTAGCAATTAGTGACGATTTTTTAAGAAGACAAACAGATGAAAGCATGTTTGGAAAACCACCGGACCCAGAATTAATGGATACGATGGGTATTACAGAAGTGGGTCCTTCTATGAATGAAGGTGATCCACTTTTTGATATAATGACAAATCCAGACACAGACTTAAATGGAGATGGTACTATAAGCCCAACAGAATTACAGGCTGCAAGGGAAGCATTCGAACAATCTAAAATACAATCTAAAATTATGCAGTATGGTGATATGGGTTTATTTAGTGATAGATTTCCAGACACAGCAGAAGAGAAAGCTGCTTATGCTGCTGACCCTGACGCTCTTGCCAGAAAAGATGCTTGGATAAGAAAACAAATGGACATGGAGGCATTTAATCCTGGATTTAAAGAATGGACAACAAATATACCAATGGATAAAACAGTTATACAGCCTGAAGGATTTTATGACGATACGAAAAGGTTGGAGCCTGGCTCTAATGAATGGTATGATCCACTTGGATGGTTTACTGGCAATGAGGTAATCCAAACGGGTGGTTATAATCCTAGCACAGGGTTGTCAATGATGACACCAGGTGCTCCAGAAGATATGGCCAGTACTTTTTTTCATGAAGGTATGCACCAAGGCCTAGATCCAATCTCTGGTATATATCCAGGAGAAGAAGCATGGATCAGAGAAATGCTTGGAGAACCCACAACAGCTGGTCTTGGTTATTCTGAGTTTGATAAACAATTTGATCAACCAGGTAGTCAAGCTTTTAGTAATCAATTAGGTTGGGGAAATACACTTTATGGATTAAATCCTGAATTACAGTCTATGACTCAAGCGGGGTTACCCTGAAGCTACAACACCTCAAATTGATTCTGCTTTGATAGACAGATTAATTCAACAAGAAAGCGGAGGTGACCCTAATGCAATTGGCGCTGCCGGTGAAATAGGTTTAGGACAAATTATGGAAGCAACAGCAAGTAATCCTGGATTTGGTGTAGCAGGAATAGATCCAGCTACTTTAACTGATCCTACGGTTAACAGACAATTTACCACTGATTATTTAACAGGATTATCTGATCATTATGGTGGAGATTTAGAAAAAACATTAGCAGCCTATAACTGGGGAGCGGGGAACGTTAATAAACTAGGACTGGATGCAATGCCAGCAAGTACAAGAGAGTATATAGATAACATACTAACTGCTTAAAAAAATGGCTAAAAATAAAAAAGAAAAAAAGATTGAAAAAGTAATGCATGAGTTTAAACTAGGCAAACTCAACAGCGGTAAGTCGAAGAAAAAAGTAAAAAATAGAAAGCAAGCAATTGCTATTGCTATTTCTGAGGCCCGTAAAAAAACTAAAAGGAGTTAACACATGGAAATGCTAACTAATCTAAAAGAGAAATGGGATTCAGTCCCTACAAAATGGAAGATCGGCATTGCCGTAGCCATTGCAATAGTCATCGCACTAAGTATCGCATAATCAAATAAGATAATGCCTAACCTAAGACAATCAACTAAATGGAAACTACAAACGGCTTTTAATGTCATTGTAGCTGTTGGTTTAATATATATTATATTTGTATGTTCCAACTATTACTAAAACCATTACTCGGCGTAGCCGGCGACATGATCAAAGGTGTCGTTGAAACTAAAAAAGCTAAAGCTACAGCGAAACTAACTGAGATAAAAGCTGCTACAGCATTAAAAGAACAACAAATAGCAGGCAAAGTATCTTGGGAAGCTTCAGCTGTGGACCAAATGAAAGGCAGCTGGAAGGACGAAGTAAGTCTCGTAGTGCTGCTGGCCCCCGCGGTGCTCGTTTTCGTTCCTGGGTGTCAAGAATACGTTAAAAGTGGTTTTATTGCTCTACAAGAGCTCCCGACGTACTACCAGCATTTATTATATATCGCCATCAGCGCATCATTCGGTATCAAGGGCGCAGGTCAAGCCGTTAAAATGTTCAAAAAGAAATAATTGACTTAATTTAAAATTGGGGGAAGTTATGGGGGAAGATAAACCCGACAATCCGCTTGACGATTTTTGGGATAAATTAGGAGATAAAAAGAAAAAAAATGTCAGAAGCTACAGATCCGATAAACGTAATATACAACCTAAAAAGGAGCATGCAAAATCAGATGGACGCGCTGATCCAGACCCTAGCAAACGGCGGGGTTGACAGCATGGATGAATACAAATATATAATAGGAAAGATTCACGGAATTGATGCTATAACTCAGGAACTCTCTAACCTGCTAGAACCCAAGGAGCCAAATAACGATGACAAAGTCACACGCATTAGAAGATAAATATAGCGCTGAAGAAGACGCAAAAAAGATTCAAGAACACGAAACTTCAAAAGAAGAACAATTCACAAATTTAGAAAAGTTACCGACTCCTACTGGGTGGCGTATACTTGTTATGCCTTTTCAAGTTAAAGAAGAAACAAAAGGTGGAATTATTATTGCACAAGAAGCATTGGACAGAGCACGTGTTGCAACACAGGTTGGATACGTACTTAAAATGGGTGATCTTTGTTATGAAGATAAAGAGAGATATCCAACAGGTCCGTGGTGCAAGGAAAAAGATTGGGTGATCTTTGCAAGATATGCAGGATCGCGCATGGAGATTGAAGGCGGAGAGATACGAATGTTAAACGATGATGAAGTCTTAGGAACAATAAAAAATCCTGAAGATGTCATTCACGCAATGTAATCCATAGGAGGAATTAACTATGCAAGAAGAAAAGACAGTAGATGTCGGTGAAGCCGACGAACAAGCAACAGAAATTGATCTTGATGCAGTAGCACCAGAACAATCTTTAGAAGAGGAGAAAATAGATGTTGAACAAGTTACAGAAGACAGTACTCAGCCCGCTGACGCACCTGAGAAATCTGATGAGCGCAAGGATGTTCAAGAAGGCGAACAGAAAAAAGAGCTCGACGATTACAGCGAAGGCGTTAATAAAAGAATTGCGAAATTAACCAGGCGGATGCGCGAAGCCGAAAGGCAAAAAGAAGAAGCAATCGCTTATGCACAAAATATTAATCAGCAAGCACAACAACAAAAAGTTCAGTATGATCAGCTTGGTGCTGGTTATACACAGGAACTAGCTCAAAAAGTAGTTGCTGGTATGGCTGCGGCTAAGAGTAAATTAAAACAAGCTATAGCTGATGGTGATGCTGATGGACAAGTTGATGCTCAAAGAGTCATTTCTCAAATGGCTATGGAAGAGTCAAGACTTAAACAACTTAAACAATACCAAAACCAACAAGCACAAAATGCTAAAAGAGTACAACAACCACAAGAAAATTATGCGCAGATGGCTCAACAAATGCCTACACAGCAAGATATATATCAAGCTGCACAGCAAATTGATCCTAAAGCAGAGCAGTGGTCCTCGAAGAACTCTTGGTTTGGTACTGATAATGCAATGACTTATACAGCTTTTGATATACATAGACAGTTAGTCGAGGATGAGGGTTTTGACCCACAATCTAATGATTACTATACAGAAGTAGATAAAAGAATAAGGGTTGCATTCCCACACAAATTTGATAAAGTGGGGGAAACTACAACTGAACAACCTGTTCAAAATGTAGCAAGTGCAAAACGTCCGGCCACAAAGGGGCGCAGAAAAACTGTGAGACTCACACCTTCACAGGTAGCAATTTCTAAAAGATTAGGTGTGCCACTTGAAGAGTATGCAAAACAATTAGCCGCGAAGGAGGACACAGCATGACAAAAGATAAATTAAAGAAAACTTCCCGCGCGAGTACAACTAGGGTTAAAGATGAAAAACCTAAAGTTTGGACTCCTCCATCATCACTAGATGCACCACCTGCGCCAGACGGGTACAGACACAGATGGATACGCGCAGAGAGTTTGGGTCAAGATGACTCTAAAAACGTCTCTGGTAAAATGAGGTCTGGATGGGAGTTTGTGAGAGCAGACGAATATCCGGATACAGATTATCCAAGTCTTACTGACGGTAAATACGCAGGGATCATCGGGGTTGGTGGCCTATTGCTGGCTAGGATACCAGAAGAGATCGCAAAGTCGCGCGAGGAATATTTTAGAAATATGACTCAAGATCGCAATGATGCTTTAGAACACGATCTCATGAAGGAACAGCACCCAAGTATGCCAATCAATCAAGAGAGGCAGACTCGTGTAACTTTTGGTGGTGCCGGAAAAGAAAAATAATTTTTTTGAAATTCCTATCCATCGCTAACAACCTTTAAGGAGGATAAACAATATGGCTAACGTAGATAGCTACTATGGGTTTAAACCTGTTGGGAAAGTTGGCGGAAACCCTTTTAACGGTGCAATGTCAGAATATGCAATTAAAACTGACTATGCTACCGCTATGTACCAGGGTGACCTTGTAATATTTGCAAGCGGATATATTAATATATCAGCAGCAGCTACTGCAGGTAACATGGTAATGGCAGGGTTGAAGTACGATGACTCGACAACTAATAAACCTACTTTTAAAAACCACTTTAATGGGACAGCACTAAGTACTACAACAGGAGTTGTATTTCTTTATGATGACCCATATCAAGTATATGAGGCGCAAGGCGACTCAGCAACAGCAACAACTCAGGCAATAATTGGTACTTATTGTGATCATGTTAAAACTCACGGCGGAAACAGTACAACTGGTATTTCTGGCGATGAAATTGACGTGTCCGATACAGCTACCACTTTATCTGGTGTAAAAATTCTAGGACTTGTTCAAAGTCCAAGTAATTCACACGCAGCACATGCCGACTTGAGATGTTTCATAGCTGAAGCAGCGCACATTAACTAATAATAGCAGGAGGACATAAAAAATGGCTATATCAAGACAACAACTAGCAAAAGAGCTAGAGCCAGGTCTGAATGCATTATTCGGACTTGAGTACAAACAATACGAAAACCAGCACTTAGAGATCTTCGACAAAGAAAACTCTGATAGAGCTTTTGAAGAAGAAGTAATGCTGTCTGGTTTTGGTGAAGCAGCTGTTAAGCCAGAAGGTTCTGGTGTTCAGTATGACGATGCGAACGAGTCTTTTACAGCTCGTTACACTCATGAGACAATTGCTCTTGCTTTCTCAATCACTGAGGAAGCTGTTGAGGATAATCTTTATGATAGTATCGCTAAACGTTATACTAAAGCACTGGCACGTTCTATGGCTCAAACAAAGCAAATAAAAGCGGCTAACATTTTAAACAACGGATTTTCATCTGGAACCGGCGGGGATAGTCAATATCTACTTGATACTGATCACCCAACTATCGCTGCTCCTAGTGGACTTGCGAATGAGCCGTCAACTGCTGCTGACCTTAACGAAACATCACTTGAAGCAGGACTGATTAATATTGGTAACTTCAAAGACGAGAGAGGCTTTAAAATTGCAGCTCGTGGTATGAAACTAATTATACCAGCTGACCTACAATTCACGGCGGAACGTCTTATGAAGTCATCACAAAGAGTTGGCACTGCAGATAATGATATCAACGCATTAAAAAACATGGGAATGGTTCCACAGGGATATACTGTGAACAATTTCCTAACTGATACTGATGCTTGGTTTGTTAAAACTGATGTTCCTAATGGTCTTAAAATGTTCGAAAGAGCAGCAATTAAGACAGCTATGGAAGGCGACTTCGATACAGGTAACATGAGATACAAAGCTAGAGAAAGATACAGCTTCGGCTGGTCTGACTGGCGTGGTATTTACGGTTCACCCGGCGCATAATCAGCGTTAAGTTAAAAGCTTAGAGGGGCGCTTCGGCGCCCCTTTTTATTTGCATTCACTACATTAAAAGAGTATATTCATCACACTACACATTTAAAAACAGTCAGCATAGACTCGTGTAGTAGACAATGTCTCGGACTATGTTGACGGAAAAGGAGACAAATATGGCTAATACTACATTTAACGGTGCAGTAAGATCGGAAAATGGTTTTAAAGTTGTATCAAAAGCAGCGGGTACTGGTGCGTTTACTACAGAATTCACACTAGGAACTAATGGTTTAATCGTTACACCAGTTGCTCTTGGCGACGAAGATACTACTTTTACAGCAACAGCTAATAGTGGCAGAGTAAATGTTGTACCTGCAATAACAGCAAATCGTACACTAACTTTACCAAGCCCAACAGCTGGTGTTTATTTTAAAATCGTTTACGGCGGAGCTGCAGAAGAGGCTGAAAATCTTATTATAGATACAGCAGCTGATGCTAACTACTTTATCGGTGGTATCGTTCACTTAGACTCTAATGCGGATAACGTCTCTGTTTACTCTGACGGTAACTCAAACTCTAAATTAACTCTTACCGACTTCGGTTGTTTTGAACTTAATATTTTAGCTAAAGATTCCACTAACTGGTATCTTTGGGGTTATCAAGAAGGTGCAGACGTTCCGGCATTTGCAGATCAATAACAATAATAACTCTCTGGGTGGAGTGTAATGACTCCACCCCTAGATAAGGAGGAAAAACAAAATGGCAGACGCAGTATTAAATCAAACCCTTTACGAATCGGATAGAAAACTAATAACCCATTATCAAAATGTCTCAGATAACTCTGGAGGCACAACTAAAATTGTTGATGTATCAGCATTAACAGCAAACGACGCAGGATCAACACCGGCAACCGTTACTTTGAATAAAGTATGGTACAGTGTATCTATGACAGCAAAAGTAGATGCAGTTAAATTAATGTGGGATGCAGATACAGATGCAACATTTTTAACTTTAGAACAAAGTGGGTTTTTAGATTATAGCTCTATAGGTGGTGTTAAAAACAACCAAGCTACTAACTATACAGGAGATGTTGTAATAGTTATGCCTGCTTGTACGGCTAATGATAGTGCTACAATTACGTGCGAATGGCTTAAAACTTACTAAAGGAGTAGCATATGCCAAATACTACTTCAGGAACAGCAACGTTCGACAAAACTTTTTCTATTGAAGAGATTCTAGAAGAAGCTTATGAAAGAATAGGCGTTCAAGATCTTAACGGCTATAGATTAAAATCAGCAAGACGTTCTTTAAACATAATGCTTCAAGAATGGGGCAATCGAGGTTTACATTATTGGGAACTAAGAGAAACCAATATTGATTTAATTGAAAATCAAGCTGAATATCATTTCTTTAGAAGCGCTGCAGATGATACTTCTGACAGCAATCGCGCACAGGCAACCACTAATCAAACAGCATCTACTATTTATGGTATGGATGATGTTCTTGAAGCAACTTACAGAACAAATCGTACTCAAAGTACACAACAAGATACAGCTATGACTAAGATTGATCGTTCAACTTATTCAGCTTTAGCTAATAAATTAAGTACAGGAACACCAACCCAATATTATGTTCAACGATTCACGGACCGCGTTACAGTTAGTGTTTATCCTGTTCCTAATTCAACTGCTGCATCTAAAGATATGCATATTTACTATGTTAAAAGAATAGATGATGCAGGAGATTATACAAATGCTGGTGATGTTCCTTATCGTTTTGTTCCATGTATGGTTGCTGGGTTAGCTTTCTATTTAGCACAAAAAGAAAGCCCAGAAACTGTTCCACAAATGAAATTATTGTATGAAGATGAATTAAATCGTGCGTTAGTTGAAGATGGTTCTTCTACTAGTACACACATAACCCCGAAAGCATATTACCCAAATGTCTAGTTTTGCAGCAGGAAAAAAAGCAAAAGCAATATCAGACCGTAGTGGTCTGGCTTTTCCATATAATGAAATGATTAAAGAATGGAACGGTTTATTTGTTCATAGATCAGAGTTTGAATCAAAACACCCACAATTACAACCTAGAGCGCATAGTGCCGATGCACAAGCATTAAGAGATGCAAGAACAGATAGAACAGAAACTGCTGTTCTTATTCTATTACAACCAGATCCATTTGAAACAGTTGCAGCAAGTGCAAGTTATATCAATGTGTATGAAAAAGGACATGGACGTTCTACAAGTGATACTGTTAGATTTAGAGGTCCCTATAAAACAGGTTCTTTTCAAACACCTGCAACTTTTGATGGCATAACTGGGTCAAATTTGACTAAGTCTGCGGGTTATTCTATAACTGTTGGTAAGAGGAGTTCTAGTGGAAGTGTTAGCGAAACAGCAGACTATTATTATTTTAGTGTAGATACAGACACAGCAACTTCAGGCGGAATAAAAGGAGGAGGGGAAAATTGTTCTTCAGGACCAGTAACCCTAGTAAAGTAGTATGACAACATATGCACAATTAACACAACAGATTTTAGATTATACAGAAACAGACACAAATGTCTTAACTTCAACTATTACAGACGATTTTATAGAACATGCTGAAATGAAGCTTTACAGAGAGTTAGACTTAGATGTTTATAAAAAGAATGCTACAGCTGCATTAACTTCCGGTACACCTTTTGTAACTTTACCTGGATCTACGCCTAGTAATTTTAGTGCTATTAGATTTGTAACAATTTATAGTTCTTCTGGCTCTTTAGGTGGTTTAACTGATAGTGAACGTAGGATTTTACAGAAAAAAGATGCTTCTTTTTTATCAGAATATTGGCCAAATAGAACTTCAACAGGTATCCCAAAATACTATGCAAACTATGACGAAGATTCAATAATGGTTGCACCAACACCAAACGCAGCTTATACTATAGATATAGAGTATAATACTCTGCCAACAGGATTGAGTTCAAGTAATACGACTACTTGGATCAGTAATAATGCACCAACTGCATTATTGTATGCCTGCCTATTAGAAGCTTTTAAATTTTTAAAAGGCCCAGCTGATATGTTAATGATGTATGATGCATCTTACAAAAATGCTGTGAAAACACTAGCAACAGAACAAATGGGTCAAAAACGACGAGAAGAGTATAGAGATGGAATAGTAAGATTACCTATACCATCTGCGAATCCATAAGGAGATAATATATGGCAAATGTAATATGTAATGTTTTTAAAGAACACCTTTTAAAAGGAAATCATAATTTTAGTTCTTCTAGTGGTGATACCTATAAAATTGCTCTTTATACTTCATCAAAAACAGTTTCTGCATCAGCAGTAACTGGTTATAATACAACTAACGAATCATCAAATTCAACTGGATCAGGCTATACTGCAGCAGGAAATACTTTAACAAATAGTGGAGTCACAGGTAGTTCATCTACTTCAACCGTGTTTGCAGATTTTTCAGATACTTCTTGGACAACGGTTTCAACCACAGCGCGCTATGCACTTATTTATCAATCATCTGGTGGAGCAGCAACAGCAGGAGCTGCTACAGATTCAGCTGTGTGTGTTTTAGATTTTGGTGGAGACTTTTCAACTTCTGCTGGAACTTTAACAATTCAATTTCCAGCTGCAGATACGAGTAATGCTGTTATAAGATTATCAGGGTAAGGGGTTTAGATGGCGTTTGTATTAAACGATAGAGTAAAAGAAACTTCAACTACAACTGGAACAGGTACTCTTGATTTAGGTGGAGCAGCAACTGGTTTTGAAACTTTTGTCGCAGGTATTGGTACTACCAATGTAACTTACTACGCTATTTCTCACGCAACGGAAGACGAATGGGAAGTTGGTTATGGAACAGTAACCGACGCTTCAACAGATACTTTATCAAGAACCGCTATTACTAGTTCTAACAGTGATAGTTTAGTTAGTTTTTCAGCAGGTACAAAAACTGTCTTTTGTACAATGCCTTCTAAAAAGATAGCTTATTTAGACAGTAATAATAATTTCATTATAGGTACAGATACATCGGGTGTAGATTACAATTTAACATTCAGAGGTGAAGACAATGATGGTGTCTTGACCTGGATGGAAGATGAAGACTACTTCAAGTTCGGTGACGACGTCTTAATGAACAGCTCCGAAAAGTTATATTTTTATGATGCAGGTGGGGAATATGTCAGTGGTGATGGTACAGATTTAACAATTACATCGGGTGCTAAAATTAATTTAACAGCAACTTCTGATGTAGTCATTCCAGCTAATGTTGGCATTACATTTGGCACCGGTGAGAAAATTGAAGGGGATAGTACAGACTTAACTATAACCTCTGGTGCTAAGATTAATTTAACAGCAACTTCTGATGTACACATTCCAAACGATGTTGGAATCGTATTTGGTGGTGCTAGCGAAAAGATTGAAGGTGATGGCACCGACATGACCATTTCTTCAAACAACCTAACGGTTGATGCAGCTGCAGACATAACATTAGACGCTGGTGGTGCAGATATACTTTTAAAAGACGATGGCACAACTTATGGTACACTAACTAATAACTCTTCAGAATTAATAATTAAATCTGGTACAACAACCGCAGCAACTTTTGCTGGAGCCAATGTTACTTTTGCTGGGACAGTACAAGGTACAACAATAACTGCAACTACGGCTGTAGTTCCTGATGCATCTGATGGTGCAGCACTTGGAACAACTGCTTTAGAGTGGTCTGATTTATTTTTAGCTGACGGTGCGGTAATTCAATTTGGTGATGACCAAGATGTTTCTTTAACCCACGTTGCTGATGCTGGTTTATTACTATCAAGCACCGATCAATTACAGTTTGGTGATTCAGGAACATATATTTATCAAAGTACAGATGGTCAATTAGATTTAGTAGCAGACACAGAAATACAAATAGCAGCAACCACTATTGATATTAATGGTGCTGCAGATATTTCCGGTAATTTAGATGTTGGTGGAACTTTAGGTATTACTGGTGTTGCAACTTTTGCAACTCATGTTGCATTAGGTGATAGTGATCAACTTAAACTTGGTGCTAGCACAGATATGCAAATATATCACGATGGCACCAATTCTTATGTTGCAAATAAAACAGGTGCATTAAAAATAGCAACTGAAACTTCTGGTATTGTAGTTACGATTGGACATACCACTTCAGAAACTACTGTTGCTGATAATCTAACAGTAACTGGAAACTTAACAGTTAGTGGGACACAAACAATTGTTGATACAGTTACAATGCAGGCACAGAATGCAATTATCTTTGAAGGTGCGACTGCCGATAATTATGAAACAACTCTTTCAATTGTTGATCCAACCGCTGATCATACACAATATTTAATAAATCAAGATGGTTATATTCCAGTTTTAGCTGCAGCCACTACAACAGCTATTTCTTCAACCCCAGCGGAATTAAACATACTTGATGGGGTAACCTCAACTGCTGCTGAACTTAATTTAGTAGATGGCTCTTCGGCTGGAACTATTGTTAATAGTAAAGGTGTTATTTATGGCTCATCTGGAGAGGTTAATGCAACTACTCTACAAATTGCCGGGACCTCATTAACTGCAACAGCGGCAGAGTTAAACTATGTAGATGGGGTTACATCTGCTATACAAACACAAATGGACACAAAAACAACGCCTGGCTTCGCTCTAGCAATGGCCGTCGCGTTGTGATATAAAAAATAAGGAGAAAATATGGCACAAGATTTTAGAAACGTAGTAGCAAGAGCACAAGGAACCACAGCAGCAGCAATTCTGACTGGTGGTAACTATGACGCTATTATTGGAATCCGCTGTACAAATATTCTTAGCTCAACAATCAAGGTAGATGTTTATGTAGTTAGAAGTAGTGCAAACTATTTTTTAGCTAAAGGCGCAAGCATCCCACCAGGAGGATCTCTTGAATTAATTCAAGGTGGATCTAAGATTGTTTTAGCTAGTGGGGATGTTTTATGGCACGATTGCGATACAGCAAGTGGCTTGGATATCTGGGTGAGTTACATTGATACTATTAGTAGTTAGGAGATATTATGGCTAAGATTAGTGAAGTAGGTGGAATGTTATATGTAGGAAGTGGTCCGCCATCGGAGCAGATTCCTGAACATGACGTTACTGTTAATGATGATCAAACTATTGGTAGTGCAGTTGTTGCCGGACCAATAACAATTGCAGCAACCGTAACAATAACAGGATATATGGTGGTAGTATAATGGCTGGTATAGAATTTGACGGAGTTAATAATAAAATAGAACTTAATACTGGTGCAGCTGCGGCTGACCAGCATATTTTATTTAATGGTAATGCACAGGACTTTTATATAGCACTTGATGACTCAGCAGATGACTTATTAATTGGTTTAGGTTCA
>VTLG01005462.1_pt1 | contig 14784 bp, 12 predicted proteins | sample 4694571 | NCBI WGS metagenome assembly VTLG01 (sample SAMN12604809, study PRJNA352737) | marine metagenome | biome: ENVO:00000447; feature: ENVO:00000209|ENVO:00000569|ENVO:01000036; material: ENVO:00002151; isolation source: viral sequences binned using virsorter ...
TACAGCTACAGAGATTGCTGACGGAAGCACCATAGAAAACTGGGTAAACACTTCGTTTACCTCAAGCCTGCCTCTGGACATAAGCCCAGCACAAGCGGCTTACTCCCTGCGTAACCTTAGTTCTACTTACAGTGGTGCAGTAGTAAACGTAAGACGTTCTTCGGATGATACCACAAGGGACTTTACGGCTGATAGTATAACTAATGGTGACCTTGTTAGTTTTTGTGGAACTGGGGATGGCTTTGTTACTACTTGGTACGACCAATCAGGGAACAGCAATAACGCAACGCAGGGTACTGCTGGAAGTCAGCCCAAGATTGTAAGTGCTGGTTCTTTAATAAAAGATAACGATAAAGTTGGAATTGATTTTGATGATGCTTCTGAAAATTTTTTAGCGGCTACTTCTGTTTCTGGTTTGGAAGAAAAACTTTCAGTCTTTTCAGCAAGCGTTAGAGATAGTAATGGCTATGTTGTCTCATTATCAAACAGTTCTCATAACGCAAAATATTTTGGTATTCAAGAAGCTAATTCTTCATCCGAAGTTGTACCTAGAAACACAGCTTTTGGTGCTTCTGTACAACCAAGTGTAAGTGGTAATACGCGCCTTACATTTGGTGTAACTACTGGCGAAACCTCAACAAGTGCAGGTGCATTGGGTGGTACTCTTGTTACAGGAACTAATGACTACGGAAATAACTTTGGTTCAGGGGACTTAAACCAAATAGCAATAGGAGTTTTAAGAACTGTTAGCCCATCTGCTAGTCATTACTTTGAAGGACGGATTCGAGAAATAATTGTGTACGCTGGTTCAGCTAACGGTGACCAAACAGAAAAGCGCAGAGCAATCGAAGAAAGTATTGCTACTAATTATAGCATTACCTTGGCTTCATTTAACCGTGACGGAACTGTCAATACTTGGTACGACCAGTCTGGTAATGGAAGACATTTAGTTCAGTCGACATATACTAAACAACCCAAGATTGTACACCAAGGTGCTTTGGTTACTCTTGGCGGTAAACCTGCGATTAAGCCAGATGGAGTAGATGACTTTATGCAAAACTTTAATTCTGTCTGGGACACAATAACTAACACCGCTATGTCTTGTTTTACTGTAGCAGAAAAAACATCAACGTCAGGCGTTTTGTGGTCTCTTGGTGATGCATCCAGTGAAGATGGTGATTGGTTAATGAAACCTGGTGGTGGTAACGCAGGTGATGTCGAGTTCAGAGGCGCTAGGGTAAACACACAGATAACTGCAGCAGGTACTTCTGGTATTATGTTGCTTACAGCAATTGATGTAACTGGCGGTGATGCTTTTGTTAATGGACAAGTAATGTCAAAGGACAGCGATTCGCTGTCACCTGATAGAACTTGTGACAGATTTACTTTGTTTGGTAGAAGGACTGGCATTAGCGGTATAATAACTCAAGCTTTACCAGAGATTATATTTTACGGAAGTGACCAAACAGACAATCGTACTGCTTTTGAAGCTAACATAGCGGAACACTACGGCATCTCTGATATACCTACAGCCACCGACACCGTGAATGGTTTCGTTGAGGCTTTGTATGACCAATCAGGTAATGGTAAGGATGCAATACAAGCTACAGCTACTAATCAGCCTAAGATTGTAGATACTGGTTCTTTAGTACCACTTGGTATGGACTTTACTGGTGGAAAATTTCTGCCCTTTTCATCAATATCTGCAAAGACAGTAATCGCTGTAAATCAACTTACTAATACAAATAATTTAAGTTATCTTGTAGCTAGGCAAGCAGGTGACGGAGGAGTAAGAACAGGTGCAGGAAATGGTTTATTCCAAGGTGCGGATTGCCCAACTTCACAATCTGCTGACTTTAATAACGCAGGCGGTACTACTCACCTCAATGGTTCACAAAGTAGTTTTCTTGCAACCAATGCAAATGTTTACTTCGGTACAGCAACAAGTGGATTTAATTTTACTGCTATAGGAACTGGCTTTACTTTTTCTAATCAATCAAGGTCTTGGAAGGGTAAAATAGCTGAGGTCATTATTTATACAACTGACCAATCCCTTAACCGTCCTGCCATCGAAGCTAACCTCGCCAACCAATACGGCATAACTTTATCCTAAAAATGTATTTAATATTTGAAAATGAAACTGACGCTATAACTCGTGCTGACGAAGAGGGAAAATACATTGGCTACTCTTATTGGAAAACTGGTATAGGAACTCGTTGGGTAACAGCACCAGTACCTACAGCAGACGGCAAGTTTGCTTTAGATGTAACTAACTATGACCTCGACGTTGTTGAAGAAATAACAACAGTTGATACTTACGTACCCCTCGAACTTCCCGAAGAATAATTTATGCACAAATCAGCAGAAGGCTTATACACCTCCCTTGAAGGGAAGCGGTATCAATACCTAGACCGCGCCCGCTCCTCAGCAAAACTTACACTACCATACGTAATGCCAGATGACGGGTTTGGTTCACATTCTCGTTTAGAAACACCATTTCAGGGCATTGGGGCTCGCGGAGTAAACAACCTCGCTTCTAAATTATTGTTGGCACTTCTTCCACCCAATGCTCCGTTCTTTAGACTCGCTGTGGACGAATATGGACTACAGCAAGAAGGCGCTCCACCAGAGCTAGTGACAGAGATTGAGAAGTCTCTACAGCAGATTGAGGAGTCCTTTATGGAGGAGGTTAGTAGAGGTACATACCGTACGGCTATACACGAAGCACTTAAGCAACTTATAGTTACAGGCAACGCTTTACTATACGTACCTGACGACGGTGGTGTGCGTGTCTTTCACCTTGACCGTTTCTGTGTAGAGCGCGACCCCATGGGTAACGTGTTATATATCTGCACAAAGGAAACTCTTTCTTATATGTCTCTTACACCAGAGATGAAGGAAGTTTGCGGTCACCACGAAGGCAGTGAAGATGATGTTAATCTATACACAGCCGTCTGTCGCCAAGAAAAAGGATGGAAAGTCTGGCAGGAAATAAACGGCAACGTTATTCCTAAGTCTGAAGGTTTCTATGGTCTAGACAAGAACCCTTTTATACCTCTTCGTTTTACACGTATTGATGGTGAAGATTACGGACGTGGTTATGTTGAAGAATATTTAGGAGATTTACAGTCCCTTGAAGCCCTCACACAAGCTATTGTGGAAGGCTCAGCGGCGGCATCTAAAGTTCTATTCTTAGTTAATCCTAACGGCACTACCAGAGCTAAGACACTAGCCGACAGTCCTAACGGAGCAATTACACAAGGCAACGCACAGGACGTTACCACATTACAGGTAAACAAATTCAACGACTTTCGTGTAGCACAGGAAACAATCAACGTAATCAAAGACCGTTTAGGTCACGCCTTTCTTCTTACAAGTGGCACAGTACGCCAAGCTGAGCGTGTTACCGCTGAAGAAATACGTATGTTAGGTATGGAATTAGAGTCAGCCCTTGGTGGTCTCTACTCTCTTCTTAGCAGTGAAATGCAACTTCCATTAGTTAATCGTCTGATGGAGGTAATGAACAAAAAGAACAAGCTTCCTAAGATACCTAAAGACGTAGTTAAGCCAATCATCATTACAGGTGTTGAAGCTTTAGGACGAGGCAATGATTTACAGAAACTAGACCTGTTCTTAGCTGGAGCCGCCCAAGTGGTTGGCCCCGAAGCTATCGCTCAGTTCGTCAAGGTTTCAGAATACTTTAAACGTCGGGCAATCTCCCTCGGTATCAAAACTGATGGGTTGGTTAAGTCCGAAGAAGAAATGGCAATGGAGGCTCAGCAAGCACAACAAATGCAAATGGCTGAGAAGTTAGGCCCTGCTGGTATTAAGGCATTGTCTGACCAATCTCTTGCTCAACAACAAGAACCAACAAGCGAGGTATAATGGCTAACTACCAATCAGTAACAGTACAAGAACATACCGAGGAAGAAAATATCTCCCTCGAAAAGCAAGCGGCTATGCAAGAAGAAGCGGCTGAGCAACGTAATCAATCCCTAGAGTCAAACACTCAGGAGCCTCAAGAGGAAACCTCTGAGGAGCGCCCAGAGTGGCTAGACGAGAAGTTCGAGTCCCCAGAGGACTTGGCAAAAGCCTATAACGAACTTCAGAAGAAACAATCATCCAAGGAATCGAAAGCTAAAAAAGAAGAAGCACCTGCTGAAGAAGAAGTTGTTAGTCTCAACTCTTCCGTACAAAAAGCGACTGAAGAGTTTGCTGAGACAGGTGAGCTTACTGACAAGACTTTTATCGAACTTGAGAAAGCAGGACTGCCCCGTAGTTTCGTAGAAGCTTACATAGCAGGGCAGGAAAGCATTAGTACATCACAAGCCTTGGATATACAAAACGAAATAGGAGGCAACGCTAACTACAATGCTATGTCTGATTGGGCTTCAGAAAATTTATCTGATAGCGATTTAGACGGCTTTAATAGTATCGTAGAGAATGGTACAATAGAGCAGGCTAAGATGGCTGTAAAAGGTCTCTACGCTCAGTACATTTCTGCTGGCGGTCAGCCTCCTGAGTTAGCTCAAGGTGGCACTAGCGGTTCCTCTGTTAAACCTTTTGGGTCAGCGGCTCAGGTTACTGAAGCTATGCGCGACCCTCGTTACAGCAAAGACCCTGCTTTTCGTGACACAGTTGAGAAACGATTAGCGGTATCTAACGTCCTTTAAATTATGTCTATTGAATTATTATCCATGCTCGGAGGTGGTATCACAGGTTTTGTGATGCGCCTCGTTGCCTCCCAAGCGGAAGCCCAAGGAAGAGCCCTTGACGCTATGCTTCAGAAACAGAAGATGGCTGACAAGTCTGCTGAGTCCGCCGCTGGGCGCGGGGGTATATGGGTAAGACGTGTAATAGCAGTGAGTATTTTATTCGCTGTTATTGTTGCTCCTTTTATCTTGTCTTTCTTCCAAGTTCCTATTGCCTTGGAGAACACCTCAAAAGGAGGAATCTTTTCTTTAATATTTGGTCAAAATAATGAATACGTTAACGTCAACGGCTTCGTTTTACTACCAGAAGTTCGCCAAGGTATGCTTGCTCTTCTTAGCTTTTACTTTGGGAGCTCAATGGTTAAACGCTAGCACTCCAAAAGGAATATCTTTATATGAATTCGTATCTCTCATCCCTTTATGGGAAGTACCGCCAAACAGTCATCCAACAATTACAGGAGACGAAGGAATGTCTTATGGGTTATTTCAAATCCGTGCGATTATGGTACGTGACTACAATCGTATCACGGGTAGCTCAGTGTCTCACAGCGTTGCGTTCGACCCTAACTTCAGTTTCGTCATTGCTTTCAAAGTTCTGGAGCACTACTCAGCGCATATTAAAAAACAAGGAGAAAAAGTAACTATATCGCATCTTCTATATATTTGGAATGGCGGTGGAGGCGCTTGGACAAGAGTACATAATCCTATAGACGACCAGAAACAAAGAAATTTAATTCGGTATAGAAACCGAGCAATCCCAATAATAATTAACTACATAAATGGCAAAGAGAAAAGGCGTAAGCCTTCGGAAAGAACACAAATCTAAGACTGGAGGTCTCACTAAAAAAGGCAGAGACTATTACAATCGTAAGACTGGTTCTAACCTCAAAGCCCCACAGCCTAAAGGCGGTGCAAGGAAGCGTTCCTTCTGTGCTCGTATGAGTGGCGTCAAGGGGCCTATGAAGGACTCCAAAGGTAGACCGACTCGTAAAGCTCTTGCCCTTCGCAAATGGAAATGTTGACCTATGTCCCTATACAGAAATATTAATCGTCGCCGTAAACTCGGTATCTCACGTAGCAAGAAAAATTCTACAGTGAGCGATAAAGCCTATTCTAATATGAAGAAGGGCTTTCCTAAAAAGAAGAAATAACTTTCGTCCCTAAGCTAGAAGTAGCGTAAGGCCCTTCGAGGAGGATAACCTTAGACAAGCAAACCCTGCCCACGGACACCTCAAACCCTCAATATTAATCCAAATAAGGAATAAAAAATCATGGCTAATGGCAATACAAGTCCCTCACGTTTAGGGCAAGTAAATGCTTCAGGTGATGTAAATGCGCTATTCCTGAAGGTGTTCTCTGGTGAAATCTTAACTACGTTTGAAGAAACAAACGTGATGAAAGATTTGCACATGGTTCGCACTATTCAGAACGGCAAATCTGCACAATTCCCTGTTACTGGTATCGCAAGCGCGAAATACCACACTGCTGGCGAGAATATCGCTGACAGCGGTAACAGCTACCTGAGCGCAATCAAACATGCTGAGCGCGTCATCTCTATTGACGACGTACTCATTTCATCCACGTTCATCGCAAACATCGACGAACTAAAGAACCACTACGACGTTCGTAGCATCTACGCTAAGGAACTCGGTAAGGCACTCGCAAAACGCTTCGACATCGCCACGATGAAGACACTTGCGGCCGCCGCTCGTGGCTCTTCAGAAATCGGTGGAGACAGCGGAACTATTCTTGGTTCTTCTTCTTCGTTGTTCGCTGGTGCGAGCGCAACTGCTCCTGAGCTTATCGATGCACTCTATGCTATCGCTGAGTCTCTTGACGGTAAGGATGTAAGCGACGAAGGTCGTTTCGCTATCCTAACTCCTGCTGATTACTACACCCTAATTACAAGCGACAACTCTGCTATCTCTTTAGCGGCTAATCGTGACGCTGGTGGTGTTGGTAACATCGCAACTGGTACAATCAGTCAAGTAGCTGGTATAAGCCTCGTAAAGAGCAACCACCTATCCGCTATAGCGGTTGCTGAGGCTTCTCAAGACCAAAACGACGACCTTGTGAACAACGACGTCTTCGGTTCTGGTGGTACTGGCTACAATGCTGACCTTTCTTCTACTCGCATCCTTGCGGGAACTAAGGAAGCTATCGGTACTGTTAAGCTTCTCGACCTCGCTACAGAGTCCGAGTACCAAATCGAGCGTCAAGGTACGCTATTCGTCGCTAAGTACGCAATGGGCCACGGTGTCCTACGTCCTGAGTGTGCGGTAGAAGTACGTTAATCTCAATCGAGTACCCCTTGGGTCTATTCCCTTGGGGTACTCCCCCTTTTTTATATTTATGCCTACTCTTACAACAAAACTAGAAGCTGTTAATTCAATGCTAGGTCACATCGGTGAAAGCCCTGTGAACAGTATTAGTAACACCACCGCGCTTCCTATATCTGCTGGTACAGCGGTCACTGTTCTGGACGAGGTAAGCCGTTCCGTTCAAGCAGAAGGGTGGCACTTTAACACAGAACTAAAAGTTACCTTAACTCCACTTATAGACGGCACTATAACTTTATCAGAAGATATCTTAGAGGTAGACACAACTGATATATCTATCGACATCGCCCAACGTGGTCTTAGTTTGTTTGACCGCTCTAACAACACCTCAGTGTTTAGCAAACCTCTTGAGGTTAATCTTACACGCCTACTGGACTTTACAAGCCTACCAGAATCCGCACGGCGTTATATCACCCTACGTGCCTCAAGGGTATTCCAAGGACGTATTGTAGGCTCAAGGGAGCTAGAAGCCCTCATTGCTCGTGATGAATACAACGCAAGGGCTGACCTTATGGATTCCGAAGGTAATAACTCTGACAGGACAATTTTTGACAGCTACGATGTAGCATCCAGAATAGGTATCAACCGTAACTACGACCTTCTTTAATGCCATTAATTAACACTGCTGTACCAAACCTTATACAAGGTGTATCACAACAGCCAGACGCAACACGATTTGCAGGGCAATGTGAGGAGCAGGAAAACGCTCTTAGTAGTGTTGCTAATGGACTAATGAAGCGTCCAAATACTAGGCACATTGCAAGATTACTTACCAGTGAAATGGGTGCTGACAGCTTCGTACATTTTATTAATAGAAGTGAAAGCGAAAGATACGCTGTTATTGTTTACAAAGAATATGACTCTAGCAACGTTCACACAGGTTGTAAGATAAGAGCTTTCAATTTGATAGACGGAACAGAGGCATCAATTAATTCGACTACTGGAGGATATGCTTTAACGAGTTCACAGTTTGCATATCTACATACAACCGTCCCAAGGGATAACTTAAAGGCTCTTAGCATAGGTGACACTACTCTAATGCTAAACACAACAAAGTCTGTAAGCCCTAAAACAAGTAAGACTGATGAGTTTGCCAAAAGAGCTATAATTTTTATAACTCAAGGGGACTACAGTAAAGAGTATACTGTTAAGGTAGATATTACAAATGACACAGGGACTATTACAAGTTCTAGTCCTCCTACTCTAACTTTAAATGCTACGCGTTATTTGTATGATACAGTACACCACGGTGGTGATTATTATAGTGTTCAAGAAAAAATATATAGATTTAGAATATCTTCGGTAACAATAGATGACGGTGGAAGCGGTATTGTACCTAGTGCAACTTCAACTACCGCTACTATTACGTCTAGTTCGACTATATATTCACAGCCAGATATTAGAGTCACCGTAAGTGGTGGTGTTGTTACTGCTGTTACTGTAGTTGATGGAGGCGACCTAGAAGGAGAAGGTGTTAGTAATACAGCTTATGCAAGCGGCATAAATGAACCAACCCTCAATTACAACATAACAGGTGTTTCTTCATCAAGTACTTCTCTAACAGCTACCGAAACAAGCGGCAATGCAACAACAACAAGCGGCAGTACTACTACCAATAACCCCACATTCGCTAATTCAAACAAAATAGCAGGTGATTTAAATGGCGAACTGAATGACCATGGCTTCAGTACTTATTTTGACCGAACTCGCCCTAATAGTGGTAACACAATTGTTATTACCTTAAATAGTACACATAACGCTAGTAAAGACTTTACGATTTCTACTACAGACTCTTTAGCTAATACTGGTCTGAAAGCTGTTTACAAGGAAGTAGATGCAATCTCATCACTACCATTAGAAAATTTAAATGGATTTAAAGTAAAGGTAAAGGGAGACCCAGAACTATCTTCAGATGACTACTACGTCGAATTTCAAACAGCTCAAGGTCAATACTTTGGTAACGGTTCGTATGTGGAGACTGTAGGAAACAATATTATAAAAGGTTATGAAGCGTCCACTATGCCTCATCAGCTTATTAATGATGGAGTAAATAGTTTCACGCTTCAACAAGCAAATTACGCAGACCGTGTAGCAGGGGACGACAACTCCAACCCACTTCCTTCTTTTGTAGGCTCAGAAATAGAAGGTATGTTCTTCTATAAAAACAGACTAGGATTTCTTTGCAAAGAAAACATTATAATGTCGGAAGCAGGATTTGGTGGTATTAATACCTCTAATCAAGTCGTTTTCAACTTTGGGCGTACTTCAGTTACAGCACTGTTAGACTCTGACCCTATAGACATTTCGGTAACAAGTAGTCGAGTAACCAATCTTAAATCAGCTAAAGGTTTTCAAGAGAACCTTGTGTTGTTTTCTCAGAATGGTCAGTTTGTTTTGAAGGGTGGAGATATACTTACACCTAAGACAGTCAGTGTTACTCCAATTACTAACTTTAACTTTGAAGACCAAGTAGACCCACTGCCTTTAGGTTCATACATTTACTTCCCATTTACTAGAGGTACTTTTACAGGTCTTCGTGAGTTCACAGTTAATAGTACAACAGAAACCTACGACTCTGTAGAGGTAACTGAACACGTTCCTGCTTACATACCAACCAACATAATTGACATGGCAGGAACTACATCAGAGGACATGATTGTACTTCTTAGCGGTAATGAAAAAAGTTCACTATACGTCTACAATTTCTTTTGGAACAACAATCAGAAGGTACTTAGTGCTTGGTCTAAATTTACCTTTACTGGTGAGATAAGGGGTATCGAATTTTTTAAGTCCACTTTGTATGCAGTCATAGCGAACAATGGCGAAACTAACCTTGTAGAGCTACCTCTTGAGTCTGGATTATCGGACACCGAAGGGTACACCACTCACCTTGATATGAGAGTATCCGCAAGTGTGACCAACGGCGGCTCATCAATTACCCTTCCCTATACGCCTGCTAATAATTCAGTAGAGGTATATACAACAGACGGTCTTAAACTTTTAGCTACTAACTCTGGAGCAACTGTAACCCTTTCAAAACCTGTTACTGCTGACACTAACGTCTGGGTAGGAATACCGTACACAATGAAGTACACCTTCAGTGAACAACTATTTAAAGCCAAGGCAGGACAAGGCACTAGCCCTTCAAATGCCGCCAATCTACTGGTGCGAAATGGCTCAATCTATTTTGATAACACCGCCTACTTCAAGGTCAAAGTAACTCCTAAGTTTCGTGATACGTCTACTACCATATTTACTCCAGATGTAGTTGGTTCAAGCACTATTGGTACGTTAAAGTTAGACAGTGGATTCTATAGATTCCCTGTGTTTACTAAAGCGCAAGACACGACTATCACGCTTGAGAACGAGAGCGCACTACCAAGCAACTTCCAGAGTGCTGAGTTTGAATCCTTTTTACATTCGCGCTCAAACAGGTATGGCTAGACTGCGTGTACAAGAAGGCAATTGTTTTATTACAGAAGCCACCAAGGAACACATAGAACAGATATATCCGTTTATGCGGAAAGCTGACCAGATAGAGGTTGCCTGTATGGGACATACTCCCAAGGAAGCCTTAGAGTATAGCTTAGAAAATGACGACCTAACCCTTACCGCTCTCGACCCAGAAGGCGTACCCTTTGCTATGTTCGGTGTCGGACAGGTAAACAACCTAGCGTACATCTGGTGGTTAAGCACAGACAGTGTAACCGACCACGCCTACGACTTTATAAAAGCGTCCAGAAAGTGGACACAGATACTCACCAAGCCTTACGGGGCAACCTTTAACTTTGTACACGAGGAGAACAAAATGGCTATCAAATGGCTCAAGTTCTGTGGTGCAGTATTCACCCGAAAACTCAACTTTAATAATCACCCCTTTTTTGAATTTGTAATTACTTTTAAATGATATGTGTGACCCCATAACAGCCGCAATCGCCCTTGGTACAGTCCAAGCAGGGCTTCAAATCCAAGGGCAACGCCAGCAAGCGAAAGCACAAGCACGAGCACAACGTAAAGCATCCATAGCTGAGCAACAACGTTATTTGACCGAGATATCAGCATCCCGTCTCAAAGAAAGACAAGAAAAAGTAGCGGCGGCACAACGTATTCAACAGTCGACCACAAAAGCCCGTGAAGCACGTGCAACGGCTCGTGTAAGCGCTGGTGAGGCAGGAGTAGCAGGAATAAGCGTAGATTCTCTTATTAACGAACTTACACGTAAAGAAGCAGAGTATAGCTTTTCGGTTCAACAACAAATGCAGTTTGCTAATACGTCTCGTCAACTTGGCTTTGAAGATAGCGCTAACCGCACTCGTATGAACCTGTTGAGCATTAACAAACCTATAGCTCAACCTAACTACCTTGGAGCGCTCGTTTCTGGAACGCAGACAGGGCTTAATGCTTACGGTTCAATGACTCAAGCTGGTATTGGTGCTTCTAACGATTGATTAATTTATGGCTACTAAACAAACACTAAAATCTTTACTAGGTAGCTCTGACGAGCGCGAGCAAGTAGAGCTAAACCTTAATCCTGTATCTATTCAACCTACAATAAGGTCAGCAGGTAACTATCGTGTAGCGGTACAACAAACTCCTTTGACAAACTCTGCTTTACAATTAGCAGACGCACTAAAGCAAGGCGTAGGACTATATGGACAAGCGGTGAACGTTGCTCAGGACAAAGCCAGAGAAGACGTAGCCTCGATGTCCGAGGAAGACTTTGATAAGTTACTTGCAGAAGGGTTAGACAAAGAAAGCCGTAATATCTTTGGTTACACCAAGGCGTACAACCAATCGTTAGCCAAGAAATACTACGCTGAGAAGATGCCCCTTAAGCTCCAAGCTATCGCCGCTGAGCTTCACAAAGACCCCTATGCGTACAAAGACCATGCTCAGTTTGAAGGAGCGGCAATCGCGGCGGTCAACGAAGCCTACGATGAAGCTGATGAGCTACTCGGAGGAAACGTATTTAGTGAGCAAGCTAACAACGCGCTGAAGAGTGCTACCAAGGCTGACTTCGTTGCTAAACAACAAGCAACCTACCTACAACGGATGCCTGAGATTACTCGACAAAACGCATCAGAGGGAGCCTTTAACGCCTTTAGTAAAATCACACAAGCGGATAAAGAAGCGAAAGCAATGATTGACGCTCAGATTAAGTCGGTAACGGAAGCTGTAGGTAATAGAAAAGAAGCCGCCGCAATCGTAACTAAGGCTTACCTTGATAATATTGAGGCGTTGGCAAAGCAAGAAGGACAAGAAGAGTTAGCTCAAGAATTGCTAGATGAGTTGGACACTGGCGATGATGAGAAGAAGGCTGGTGTTCAAGGAAGACGTCAGTTTGGTGATGATAAGGTAGAACTATTTAATACAGCAGAAAACCGCCTTCGAATTGAGAAGCTAGAAGACGATATAGAGAACGCAACAGTCTCAGGGTACAACGCCCAGTTAGCTCGTTCAAGAGAAGCCCAAGCAGGTTTAGAACTAGAAGCTTTTGGTTTAATAGCAGAAGCAAACGGGGATGAAACAACTGCCCTAGCTCGTTTTGAAGAGATAGAAGATGATATTAGAAACGGCTCTGTAACAATTAACGGTGTTACATATACTGATACGGTTGAGCTTAATGAAATTAGAAAGTTCATAGCGGGAGCCCGAAGCAACAAAGACCTCTTTGTACACAATGCTAAGCTCAACTTTGTTCAACAAAACACAGGAAGCAAACGAGCGGGTGTAAGTGAGCTTTTAAATGCTCGTACAATTCAAGCCCTTAACTCAGAAGCCTCAAACATATTATTTGAGAAAACATGGGAAAGTGGGCGTAACCCTGCCCCAACCGCGCAAGGAGTAGAGTTGATATCAGACTTTAATACAGAATTAGAGCAGTTAGAGCTTCAACTTGCAGACTCACTATTGAGTAATACATCCCTTTCGCAGGGCGACAGAATAACTGAGTATAGTAAGCTATACCCCTCTGAAGTCACCGCAAAAATGCAAGAGTGGATGACAGGTAGACTGGAGCAAATTGCACCTGCCGCTCAAGCAAAAATCGAAGCTGAAACCACGATAGGCAAAAAGAGATATGCAGAAATTGTAAAACAAGCTGATGGAGACGAGTTGTATCAGCAAGATTTAATCGACGCAGAGTTAGCCACCATTGAAGATGAAACAGGAGTTAAGGTAGGCAGAAATCGACCTGTTAGGACTAACAGTGTTATTAGCTTAGGAGAAACTATAACAGAGGGAACAATAGGTAGTAGTCCGACGTTCTATTACGCAAAAGAATTGGAAGATAATAACCCAACTGGAGAAGCCAAAGTAACCGCTTTTAATAAATTAAGAAAAGGTATTTTATCTAAAGATGTTGTTCGGGGGATTCCTTACAATTCTAGGCTTCTAGCAGTAGGGCCACATAGTAGTGATGACCTTAACCAAAGGGCTGAAAAAGCCAAGAAGGCTAGAGATATTGCGGCTTACTACGGTTTAGACGCCACCGAATTACTAGATGGTACAATGGGTAGCGTGATTACTAGAACGGGCAACAACAGACGGCTCAGCGCTCCAATAAACATAAGTACTATCTTTGGTAATCAAGTTGATTTTAGTTCCTTTCCTATTTTAATTGGTGGAAGTATTTCACCTATTATCTCATTCATTAATGACCCGAATTTATCTGAGATAATGTCAAATAATGTATTTAGCGAAGAGGCACTTATATTAAACGGAATAGCTATAAAATATAACGTAACCTTAGACCAATTAGTTGCTGGGCAACGACAATTTCTAACAAAGAACAACTTTCTTAAATAAATAATTATGGCAATAGACGAACTCGCAAAATCAGCAACCCGTAGCACGGGGCCTACCCCCAATCCTCAAGAAGACGTTAATCCGTTCTTAGATGTACTCGCTTCGCCGTTTAGAGGTGTTGAAGGGGCTCTCCAAGGTATCTATGACCTTGCTGACTACGTTACAGGAGACGACCTGTTACCTGATTACAACCACCGCTTTCTAGGACGTTCTCAAACGTTTGTAGGAGGACTAGGTGAAGGTATTACTCAGTTCCTTACAGGGTTTATTCCAGTAGCAGGAGTTGCTGGCAGAGTAGGGGCTCTTACTAAGGTAGGCAAAGCAGGTAAGAAAGCGTTAAACCTTAAAGGTTACGCGGCGGCAGGAGCGGTTGCTGACTTCAGTGTATTTCAAGCACAAGAGCAACGTCTAAGTAATCTTATAGAAGCTTTTCCATCACTAGCTAACCCAGTAACCGAATACTTAGCGGCTGATGAAGACGACGGTGAGATTGAAGGTAGATTTAAAAACACTATTGAAGGTCTTGGTATTGGAGGACTAGCTGACGGATTGTTCACAGGCGTTAAAGCCATCAAACGTAAACGTAGTGGAGAAGCAGACGAGGACATTCTCAAAGACCTTAAGTTTGACCGCTATCGTGACGATGAGTTACTACGTGAAGACTTTGATACTACCGAAGACTTCCGTGGTCTTATTGACCAAGCGTTCACACGAGCATTTGGTAAGGGCATAGTAAATGACGGTACAGAAGTCACAGCCCTAGAAGCCGCAAAGCAATTCAACAGTGTTTACGATGGCGAACTTAAACCTCTTCTTGAGGCGTTAATTGAAAACGGCGAGCAGTCGCTAGGTACTGCTAAGTTCTCTTTCGGAACTAAAGACGCACAAGGAAGGGTTTCTGAAGGTAGTACATATAACCCAGATAC
>VTLG01009014.1_pt1 | contig 14781 bp, 8 predicted proteins | sample 4694571 | NCBI WGS metagenome assembly VTLG01 (sample SAMN12604809, study PRJNA352737) | marine metagenome | biome: ENVO:00000447; feature: ENVO:00000209|ENVO:00000569|ENVO:01000036; material: ENVO:00002151; isolation source: viral sequences binned using virsorter ...
GACCCATCTACTGTAACTGTAGCATTGTCATTGTCTGATATTATCTTTATGACAGGTACTATGGTATCTTTAATCTCTTTATGATTATTAACCTTAGTCCAAAATATAAATGGAGCATCAAACTCATGTATCATTGTATAATGGTCATGCCATAATCTTCTGGACTTGGAACAGGCATATAGTATCCATCAGGTCTCATTGGTGTACCTGTTGGTGGTCTCTTTGGCATTGTGATAATTTCAATAGTTTCCTCAAACCATCTGTTCATTGATTTTGCCATAGCACGATATGATGTACCAACGTATAGTTGACCACCCACAACTGCAATAGTAGCAACACCCCAAAACATATAGTAAAACCTAGATTTAATTTGTGCTTTAATTTTCTCACGTTTTTTAATAAATTTGTTAGTCATTTTCTTCAACTCCATCTATTGACATAAAATCACACACTGGTATCTCAACTGGACTACCATCGTTATCTAACCAATACCAAGGCATCATTTGTCCATGTAACTCAGGATGTGCTTCGTATTCTTTAGTATATTCACGCAACCCTAGATACTTTAGAGTTGGAATATTGTGCTCTCTTAACATTGCTTGCAGTTGCAAGTGTGTTAACTCGTGCTTCTGAGGAATGTTCAATTTCTTTTCTCCATTGTTTTCTCATTTTAACATAGTCAGCATTCTTTGCAACAATATCTCTGACTCTCTTAAATATTTTAGCAGACTCAGCAAAATGACAAGTAGCATGATCTTTTTCTTGGGGTATTATATTACCTTCTTCATCATACTTTTTGCCATCTCTATGGTTGGCATATCTCCGTGATCTGGTGAATCCCATTTCAAGAAACTTACGACACATGTCCATACCAACAAAATCTTTCTCGTCCCTATAATCTAGGAACATAGCAAATATCTTGTTAGCAGATCTTACTGCAACATCAGGAGTTCTGAATCTCCAATGATTACAAATAGTGTTTGTATAAGGGCGTACCAATAGAACTCCTTGTTCTCCCCTACCAATACGATAAAGTTTGTGAGTTTCTGGATCTGTAAAATCCATGTCTTCGTAAGGAAGCTCATAACAAAATTCCAGCATATGATTGTGCAACTGCTGTTATTCTATCATATATTACCTGATTGTCAACCTGGTGGTGTTGGATCTGCGTTCTCGTATGGTATTGTACCGTCTGGTTTTATAACGTATGCTCTTATATAATGATCTGCGTCTGGTAAGTTCTGTGGTTGTGGGAACCAATCAAAACAAACATCTGTTGCTTGTAGTTCTGTCACAAAATAATAATATATGTACTCTAACTCAAATATCCTATCAATCTCTGCTTCTGGTAGGATATCATTATAGTATGCAAGTACAGTTGCTTTCTTGTCTGCTGATAGTGTTTGGTATTTACTGTTATCAATCACTACAACAAATTTGTCAGTTGCCTTTGCAAAATCAGCAACTAGCATTTCCTTAGATTTTGGATTTAATGATATTAGTGGCATTAGATTTCTCCTTTGTCAATTAAATCAAGTATTTCGTCTAGTTCATTTACTAGAGTTGTTTGTAAGTTATATGGACTATCAACCTTAGTGACATCCATTCCGTCAATATTTGTTGTTCCTATAGACATTGCAAGATAGTTTACTATTCTAGTAGAGAACTTACTATACACTGATTGTGGTATTGTAAAGAAGTGTCCTACATCTGATAGATAATCTTTACCATCGTCAAGAGCAGCCCATTTTGGTGGTGTCATAGGAAATGTTACTGAGTTAGCAGCGATAGTTCCTTGTTCTTGTGGAATAGCTCTAAGTTTTGTTCTATAAGATACCCATTTTGCTTTGCTTTCAGCATCAACAGGAGCATCGCCAAGTTGTGTCCAGTCACTGTCCATTAGCAAGAAGTTTCTAATTAATTTAACTTTAGTCCAGTTTAATATTGCTGTTTTTGAAAAATGTGATGCAAGTGAACGCTCTAAATCATTCTCTTGTCCTTGTCTATATTCTGTCCACTTCTCAACGACTCTATTATACACATCTTCAATCTCATCTGGAAATGGTGATAAGTCAAACTGATATGATACCCATTTATATGCTCCAGTCTTTTGATTTCTTTGATACTTAGTCTTGTTCATCTTACTAGAACCATTTTTGTATTTTACAAATAGTTCTAACTTATCTTTATCTGAATCCCATAGAGGATATAATATTGGAACTATATTAGCAGTCCAATAATCATCATCTATTGTTTTCATCACACCTTCAACTTGAATGGTCTTGTCAAAGGCATTCAAATAAAGTAATGTTTCTGATGGTGATGCTATGGTTGTCATTTATAATGCCTTAATTAAATACTTTACCCTATGGTATTTAGTTATGAGAGGAATGTTATTCTCTGCAGTCACGGTTGCAGTCGTAGTTATGGGTGTAGATGATGACATTGTAAATGTACCATCTGTAGTTACAATTCCTGCCTGTGCTGCTGTTACTTCCCTTCTCACTTGATCAATACCAGTGTCAGCATTGATAGGTAGATCACTTTGATCTAAGTTACCAGTTAATGTAGCACCACCAGTGGATATGAATGTAGTAAGCAATTGAGAATCATAGAAGAATGATATAGCACCAAGTCCATAGTTATCACTAGTTGCTGGTGCAGATAGGTATGTAGGTCCTCTATCTTGTTCTATAACTAGAGTTACATCATTTGCTCTAATTGAATCTCCATCTGGTAGCGTTACATCTATAGTCTGCCAATTAGGATCACTGTTATTTGCTAACATTATTTGATTGAATAATGTGGTGTTACTAGATGCTCCTTTTTTATAGAATAGATTTATTGCCTGATCTGGATTCTCTCCACCATTTTGTCCACTACCTCTGATTATAGTAAATCTTATTGTATTAACTTCTGTTAAATCAAAGACTCCTACCTCTAATTGTCTCTTACCAGCAGCATCTGTGGCAGCACCTGTAAATGCTATGTATTCTGTTATCTTGTTGTTGACGTTGTTTGGTATTGCAACACCACCAACAAATCCAAGGTTAGATCCAGTTCCTTGTCCGAATGCTCTTGACTTTAGATTGTTGTCTGTAGATGATATCCATACATTTCCTTGCTGTGGTGCACCAATAGGATTACCATCACTATCTCCCTCAAAGTATATTCCTTGTGGTGTTGTAGTTCCACCTGGCACTGAAGTTCCCTCCTGTTGTGCAAAATATTGTACATATACTCTTCCACTACCACCATCAGTTCCCAGTCCACCACCTTGACCAGGTGCCTGTAATGATACAACAACATCAGTCTCTATTCCTGATCCAAATGATATAGAAGCATTAGCACCCTGTCCACCAGCACCACCAACTTGATCCCAGTAGTTCTGAACATATGAGTATTGTATTTTTACATATCCAGTCTCTGATGGTAATGCACCATTAGAATCTGCACTTATACTAGTCCAATATCCTGCTCTGACTGCAGAAATACCTTCTGTACCACCAGTACCACCACCATTACCATTGTGTCCGACACCCGCTTGTCCACCAGTACCACCTGGCGTTGAGTTAATGATACCACAAGCAGCACCACCACCTCCTCCACCACCAGCAGAGCATCCTCCTTGAGATCCACTACCACCATTAGCAAAGTCTATTGCTCCTCCTATTGTAAGAAGTGACTGTGCAGGTCCTTGTGCGTCACCACCAGGATAACAACCATCAACAGTTCCACCACCATTGTTACCACCACCTGATCCTCCACCAGCACCACCACCGCCAGCACCAGCGATGAGGGTTCCATTGAAGAATAGACCTGTGACACTACCACCTGATCCTGCGGTTGCACCATTACCCCATGCACCTCTACCACCAGCACCAGATACAGTTCCAGTAGCACCAGCTACACCAGGATTTACACCATCTGGTTCGTATCCTGTACCAACACCACCTGGCCATGGAGGTCCCCAAGGTTGTCCTGTAGCAGGGTCATTACCAGTCGTTCCTTGACCTGATGTTCCTGATCTTCTGTTAAAACCAACTCTACCACCTTGTCCTAATTCCCAACTTAATGTTCCACTCTGTGCTTCAAGAATACCACTTAGTCTTGCACCTCTACCACCATATCCACCAAGTGCACCACTTCTACCTGATAGTGCTGTTGGCCAACCTGGCCATTGTCCTGTACATCCAGAGTTTGCGTTAGCATTACCAGGACCTCCACCACCACCTGAGATCTCAATTGCAATAGTTCTACTTACTTCATTAACTAATAGTGTTGGTATATTCCATGATCCATTTGTTGTAAATACTTCTTCTGGATTTGAACCAGTGATTGTTTTTGTCTGTGCTGTACCATTTCCACCTGTGGTTTCTGCTCCTGCCTGTGATGATGCTACACCTCCACCCAAAACATCATTACCACCAAGACCTGGTATACCACCAGCATTTCCATCTTCTCCATCAACCCAACCTATATTAAATCTAGTGTCATCTAATAATACTTGTGGAACCTCAATTGTTCCTCCAACACCAGCTGCTCCTCCGTTAGCACCTGATTGTCCACCAGTACCACCTGTGACTCTGATAGTATAAAAATTACCTTCAACAGTTATACCAACTTCTGCATATCCACCATTTGTACCATTGTTGTCACTATCTGCACCACCACCGCCAGGTGCGAAAATGTTTATTACACATCCATCAACAGTTCCCTGTTGTGGACTTGGTTTTAATACTGTTGTTCCAGCAGTTCCAGTAAAAGTATTTTCTTGTATTGGAATAGTATTACCTGGCACCTCAAATGTTTGTTCTTTACCACCTACAGATGTATTCTGATCAACAACATATATTCTTGGTGGCACTACGATTTCTGTCTCAGCAAAATAACCATTTGCTAATTTAACATTTTTACTACTACCACCAGCAGTTGCTTGTGTAGGAGTTTCTCCATCTCTTGGTAATACATTAAAATTAGTAAGACTAAATCCATCTGCTACAATAGTAAAGTTACCAACAAATTCTGATGGAGAAGCATTACTTACAGTTACAATATCACCTACTGATAAGTTATGGTTACCATCTGTATTGACTGTTATAAATCCACTAGCAGAATCATATGTTATTGAAATAACAAGTATAGTTGCAGACTCCGATACCATGTATTGATATTGTCCAGCACCAGTATCTGATAGTGTTTCACCTATACCATTAGTATTACCATATGTTGCTGTCTGTGCATTTTGTAATGGCACACCAATCAAACCATGTGAATGTCCTAATGCACCACCAGCAGATCCATTTGGTTCAAATAAATTGACGTTTGCTCTACTATTAATATAAGTTACAGCAAACTTATCAACAGGAGCACCACTTAACTCTACAAGTTTTGTCTCATCAACTTCTACTGATAATATTCTATGACTGTGTGTAGGAGGAAATGGGAAAACATAGTCATTCATAGGACCTACCCTATATTTGACAGATCCTGTTAGATATGCTGGAATATCTGATGTAATTGAATTATATCCTGTGCTTTTTACATCACCAATAACAAAAAACTCTCCACTATCAATTAATGTATCTTTAGGAATATACCATGAACCACCAGTCTGTCCAACAAAGTTGTTGATTGCATTTTCTGGTGTTGCTGTTCCTGCTCCGTTGACGTTACCAAATCCAAGTATCTTTCTTTGTCTATAATCTGGTAAAGCAAAAGTTCCAATATTATATGGAAAATCTGAGAATGTGAATGATTTTTGTACGACAATCTCAGGGTGTGAAATTCCTGCTCCAGTAAAATCAATCAAATAATTTGCTGCATTGACAGTAGATATGTCAATATTATCTGGAAACCCTATCTCATATGTAAACACATTATTGAACTGATATGGAGAACTAGATGTGTCCTCTGTTGGTTCTAGTAATGAATAAAATGTTTCTTGATCAAATACACTAGATGTTCCAAATGCACCAAATGGATTTGTTATTAAGTTATTAAATCTAAACACTGCACCATATGGATATGGTCTTTTTACATTTACTTTATTGTTGCTAGAATCCCAGTAAAATTTTAAAAATAACTTATTATTTTGAATAAATGATGCTTGTAATCCGCCAGGTTCGTTTGCTTGAGTCTTTGTAACTGATGCAGAACCACCATATCTATTTTGTATAATACTGTATAACTCTGGGTAGTCACGAATCTTTAGTTCTTTACCATCACAATATAAATGCTGTGGATATGTATACTCAGGTTCTTGTGATGCTAAGTTAATATCTGCAAACACAGGAAGAACTGTTCCGACAGGAGAGTGGTTACCAGTCTTATCGGAATAATAATTAGCGTATGAATTCCTGTATGTTGCCATTTTAATATTTAATTAAAAATTCTTGTACTAGAAATGGTTGTATGTAACCATCTGCCTTATTTTGTTCATTAACATCTATCTGAATTGTAGATGTTATCTCGTCAGCAGGGATGTATGTTGGTTGTGTTACAACAAAAAAGTTGTGTGGATCCTGTTCAAAGGGCATAAAATGTTTGTGTATACAGTCTCTACCAAACTCTTCAACATCAGTGACTGTATTATTAAGAGCAGCAAAAGCAGGATTATCTGCTTGTGAGTCAAATGGCACCTGAGTTGCTTGGTTTACAAGTGCTGGTGTATAGTTTGCTCCTAATTTTTGATGAGACGGTGGTGCACTACCTGTTGCCTGTTTATAATCATTGTAAGCGTTACAGTCTGAAGGACCTGCGTTACATGTAGGTCCTGTCTTACAAGTCATGCTGCCTACATAAGACATATTTCCACAAAATCCTGTTGGTGGTGCTGTTCCTTCTTCAAAATACATCGGCCACCCTAACTGAGTACCATTAGTATTACATCCAAACTGATAAAACGAACCTGTTGGTACACCAGTTCCATCTGATGCTAATATAGGGATATCGCCAGGTACAAGACATTGTTTAGTATCTTCATATGTACAACCAAACCAACATCCACCATAATACTCGTAGGTTTCTTGAGACGGACCTCCAATCAAGAAAGTAAAGCACTGGTTTGATTTATTTCTATTAGGCATTAAGTCAGCAACAAATTTAGATGCTGCTGCTGAACATAATGGTTGAACAGTATTGTCTGCCCACGATGATATGCATAATGTAGACTTAGATTTGTATGCGTTTCTACCAAACAAACTAAATTCACTCGTAGGTGATGCAGTTCTAGATCTCTTACCATCATGGAAGTGAGCATGTGGTTGGAATGCTGTGTGTAATACTTCTGTTTCCTCTGTGTAATTACCAGTAGATCTAGCAAAACCAGGTTGTCCTGTTATCTCAATGGTTTGTGATGGCAAAAAGAAATTACCCTGATATTGTACCTCAAATGTTGTACCAATATTACTACTAACTTCTAATCCTACACCAGATTTTGTTATCTCTTGTTCTGAATCATTTAATAGATATGTGTCCTGATAGTCTCCTAAATTTGCACCAAATGATGTCTTAGTAGATTTTGAACTAAGATCTGGTACTTGAAATTGATTGTCAAGTAATGTTGTGTCTGGTTTTTTATATCTACAATTAGAACCTACACCTAATATAGAAGCAAGTTCTGGAAAATTTTCTGCTAAGTAAACTGAACCATCACATCTCAAATAACCAGCAGGAAGAGTTTGGTAATTCAAAAGATCTGCAGGATCATTTGATGATAATTGATTAGACCAGTTTATAATAGAACCAGTAATTGTTCCTACTTTTCCCTTTTCTTTTGAATATAATACTGCCATTAGTATGCTCTGATAATATACAATACGACTAAGGATGGTGTGTTAGGATTAACCTGTACGCTCAATGCTCTGTCAACATTTATAGGTTCTATGTTTCCAGTAGTCATATTATTTATGAGTATAGTGTTAGGTATATTCATTTGTCCATTGGTCATTGTTATATCAATGGTAAAATGATTGTGTGATCCTAATGCTGGATCAGTAAAAGCATCACCACTATGATTCAATGTGGTAGGATATGGAAAATCTCTACCAACTGCTGTGTCAGGTGCACCATAATAATCATTTGGATCTGTAACTGGAGGAGTTGCACCACCACCTCTTCTTGCTAATGGAACTTGATCTGATGCGTAATAGTTTTTCTGTCCTAAGTATGTGCCTGGTGGTGGAAATGGTGCTGTAACTGCTGCTTGCTGCACCTGTGACACACATGAGTTGTTATCTGCATATCCACCAGCACCAGGTAAACCAGTTGTTTGTCCATAAGCTGGAATATTTCTATCAATACTTGGCACTAATGGTATAACGTCAGATGATGAACCAAAATGTTTATGACTATCACATGGTACCAATGACGTTGCTGCAGGGTCATATGCTGTCCAAAATACTTCACCTGTTTCAAATCTATCTGCTAATGGTTCTGCATTAGAATAACCAGTATCTGATCCTGTTGACCATTCATTTCCTTGAGTCTCAAAATATCCTGCTTCAAATAGACCTACATAAGCACCACCTAATTCTACAGATGGGTATGTACTACCATCTGCTGGTCTTGGATGCGTATGTGTTGCAGTATGTTCAACACCTAATTTTCTAGGTATAGTTCTAATAGTATCAAAGTATGATGGTTCTTCAAGAGTAATACCTTTTATTTTTCCTGATAATTCTGCTGCTGGACTTGTTATAAACTCTGCATCAATGTATGACAACACATTTGTTAATGGTTGATTGCCTTCAAATCCGTTCTTAGAAACATATTGACCTATAACACTTAACTCTAAACCTGTTAACAAGTTTCCTTCTAGGTCAATTGGAACTGTCTGGTTCAAAGATGGTAAATTAAATACATCGTCATCATTATAAGATGGATATGAATTAGATATACCAACGAATGGTTGTCCAGTCTCTACTACAGGACCGTATTCATTGCCTAATATTTGTGCAAGAATAGGATAATCCTTTGCTTTGAGTTGACCACCATTACATACTATCCATCCTTTTGGTATTGCGTCAGAAACCAACGCTGAGTCGCTTGTACTACCAGTCCATGGCATGATTGTACCAACTGGACTGGCTTTCTGTGCTTTTATACGGTTGTAACTTGGCATTTATTATACCTCCATTAACCACCAACCTTGTACACTGGTTGGGATGCCTATTTGATTATTACTATCAATTGCTCCAAGATATATTAATGCAAATCCTGCATTTGGTGTTTGAACTACGAGTTCACCAGATGGATAAGGTGTTATTCTATCTCCAAATAATGTTCCTATTGCATCACCCTGTATTGGTGTGCCACTTGTCTCAGGAGTTCTGATGACTAGTGTAGTATCGTACTTCAAGTTACCACCTACATCAATCATTCTTACAATATCACCAGTTTTTGGTGCTGCTGGTAATGTAACGATTAATGTCTGTGTATTCTGAACATTGACCATGTAAACTATGTTTGCAATCAATGTTAGATCTGCCTCTGGTGATGCTGCTGATAGGTATCTAGTATGTCTTGCACCATTTGATGTGGTGAAGTTTTGTAATCCAAATGCATCAATTGAACGATCTTTCTTGATAGTGTATTCACTACCACCACTGATACCTAGATTCCTTACAGAGAATACATCTTCTTCTGTTGGAGTTGGTGTCGGTACACCTGTAACTGTCAATGTTGTTAGAGCAGTTACGTTACCCAAGTTATCAACTGAGAATGATGGGTCACATGCTAGTGTTGTAATAACATTCTCTGGGCAAGATGTTGGATATAAGAAGAAGTCTCCTCTTGCAAGTACACCAGCATCCCAGTTAATTAGACCTGAGTGATCAGCATGTCCATCATCATTAACAAACTGGAATAATTTAGTTTGTTTGACACTATCATAGATTACAAAGTTACCACCTTCTAGAGTTAAGTTGTCTGTGACAGTTAGACTACCTTCTCTGTAAGACTTAGCACCATCACCTTGTTGCTCATCCATCTGAGTGGTATGGTTCTTGCCATATAATCTACCGTTCACATTAGTTAATATCTCAACACCAGTAGATGTATTACTAAATCTCAACCACTGTTTGTAATCTAGTTTTGTTTGTGAGATATATCCTCTCTCTAGAATTACAGATAAGTAATCAGTTGGAACTCCTGCTGCTAATCTTTGTCTAATCTGAGCATCAACCACTAGAGATTGTCTTTCATGTTTGATAACTCTTCTAACAACATCAGATTGCTGATGATTCATCTCAACTGTGCCTTCCTGTGCTCTAGTTGCAACGATTGTATTCGTTCCATCTACAACATCAGTGACTGTCATAAATTCAATCTGACCAGTTGTGCTAGTAAATGATGTTAGAGGTCCTACAGCAATTAAGTCTCCAACTGTAAATTTACCAGTTCCTTCTCCAATCTGCTGTACAGCAATTTGTAATGTTCCTGATCCAGAACCAGCAGCAGTTGATATAATAGTTGAACTAGCACCATTTGCCTGTATACTTGTTGGATCTGCATAGTAACCATATGTGACTATGTTATCATCATTTAATGCTGATGGTAAATTAGCATTATTAAGAATACCAACAGCACTTGACCATGCTAAGTTAAGATCAAATCTACCAGCATGTGTACCAATTGTTGTTGTGCCTGAGCATGTATCAACATCAAATGTAGTGTTGTTACCACCATCAGTTGCTGTTATTCTCTCATTTCTTTGTGCTTTGAATGTACCTCCGCTAACTGAGGAAGAACCAATTATAGTTCTACTTAAGTAAACAGCACCACCAAATACAAAGTCAACAGTAGTATCTTGGAATATCTTAAGTGGTGATGAGTCTGTAACAACAGAAACTACATCTCCTCTTTGAAGATCGGCAATTGTCTTGCCAGCAGTTACGACCTGTATATTTGTAATTACATTAGTACCAGCATTTGTATCTCCAGTAAACTCAACAGTTCCTAGAGTTCCACAACCACCATCCATATTGAGTGATGAGTTGACTGTTAGAACTGAGCCAGGTATGTTTGGATTACCAATTTGTACTTCACCAGTTACAGAGTTAACTACGAATACATCCTCATCTGGATCAGCACAATTAGAAATTCTAAACTTCTGTACTTGTTGCTCTAGAGGACTGATGACTTTAATATATTCTGGAACTTTTGGTGAGTCGTTTCTATCAACAATAACATAATCGTTGTTTGTTAGACTACCACCAAACTCTGAGAGATATACTGAATCAGTTGCACTGGTATCATTATCAAGTGCTTGTTCTGTCCATGTAGCATCAAACTGTACATTAACTTTGTATATTGGTGTAGTATCAACATGATTGCTTAATACACCACCAAATGCACCAAATGGTTGACGCTTGACCTTAATGTAGTATGGTGCTTCGTTAATCCTTGTGAGTTCTGTAATCTGTAGAATCTCAGGATGTCCTGTTGCTGATGAACCTGTACCAACAACTGCACTATCAACTATGATGTAATCACTGGTTCCAAAGTATGGATCACCATTTGCTTTGACTGGTTCAAATTTAAGTGGTATGTAGTATTCATCTCCAGATATTGCTGGTAAAACGATAGGTTCAACTGATCCACCAGTATTCACTGTATTTTGATATGATGTTCCACCCCATTGTCCTGCACCAGCAGTATCAATTTGGTTGTATCCTTCTTCATTTGTTCCTTTGACAAGAACATTTAAGATATCAATATTCTTATTGAACAATGCAGTAGATATAATACCATCTTCATGTGCACTTATATCTGTTCCTAACTGTGCTCTTCCACCAGTGAATGCGAATGATGCAACACCACCACACATATGGATATCACCATTGAACTTAGCAGATGCAATAACTTCTAACTGGTTGTTAATGGTAGTTTTTCCACCCTGACCAGCAATGTTAATTTCAGATGCGTTAGTAGCAAAGTTGATGATTGAAGGACCACCAGTATTAGAGAAGAAGTCAACCTGTGATGCTTGTGATTTAAGTGATGTGGTTTCACCAAGTCCCTTACGGAATCCTAACCATGCATCACCATCAATTCTCAAGTTTCTAGTCTTGATCTTGGTGTATGATAAGTCTTCATTAGTGTTAGCAAATGCACCACCAATTTCAACCTTAGAAATTGCAGTTCCAGCACTATCAGGTGTTACACCTAACCATATGTTACTATGCTCAGATGAACGACCAATATGTATGAATTGATCTGCTGTGCTATCATTGAATAAGTATGCAGTTGTAACTTCACTACCTAAGTTTAATGTACCAACAAATGTTGAGTCATCTATTAGATTAAATGTTCCTGTTGTCTGTGATGTTCTAATCTCAGCAATTACACCATCGTCACCATTGACTTCAATGTCATGCTCAAATCTAGCATCATCAGTAAATCTAGATAGACCATTAACAACAAGTGCTCTATCTAATAAAGTATTGTTTACATTAATACCAACACGACCACTGTTTGTAGTTGCAATTCTAAAGACACTTTGATCATTAGGGAATGCACTGTCTCCACCAACTAGGAATGCATTGTCAACAGCAGTCTTATCACGATCAGCAAAGTTTGTATGCTGTAAGAAGTCACCAGTTGTTCTACCACTGATGAACGCTGTACCAACAACATCTAAGTTAGCACGAGGATCAGATTCTAAACCAACAAATGCATTTGTGTATGCACTGTGTGGTAATCTTGTGACTGTGTTTATTCCTAACTTGTAGTCACCAATAGTCTCTGTGTCTGTTCTTAGTGCCTCACCACCAATAACACCAACTTCCTTGAAGTTAGAGTTAGAGAACTCAATAGTAGGAGCAACAGCACCTTGTGCAGTTCCAGCAATGATTGTTTCCCATGGACTAGTTGACTGTGGGATCTGATCAATAACTTGGAAATGAACGTAGTTGTTTGATGTCTGGAATGTATCGCCTGGCTTACTGTATACTTGCCATGTTAGATTTAATCTAGGATCAAAGTAGAAGTTCTTAATTCTAATTTGTGATCCACTTGTAATTCCAATCTCTTGGTTTGTAATTGCAACACCAGTGTTGAAATCTCTAAACTCTAGTTTAACAACATTAGTTCCATCAAATATAATATTGTCAATTTGAGTATTAGGAATTTGTGAGAAGTAGTTAGATAATATCCAACCAAGAGAACCACTCTTACCTATCTCAGATCCCTTAAGTAATACATCACCTGGTAATGGTAATACACCAGCATAAGTTGTAAATTGATTAGTATTAATTCTTGATCCACCATTTGCAATCAATTGAGATTGATTTGGTGTGATGTTAGAAGCAATACCACCTATGGTGTGTGTCTGGAATAGATATCTCTGACCATTTCCTCTAGCATTAAATTGGAATACAGCAGACTTGATTGTGTTCTTACTAAGAGTAATATCACCAGCAGTAGGAGGTGAGAATGCAGTTCTATCTAAACCTTCGTCTTGCTCAATTTGACCAAGGTCATTTTCTGTACTATCTACATTTGAGCGTATGATTAAGGCATCCTTCTGTTGTATGAAATCACCATCTTGTACAGATATAACTACAGGAGACTCAAAGTTACTTACTAACTGTCCGTCACCACCAACAACTGTGATGTTCTGGTTGAATGTTACAGGAGTATCAAATGTAGTAACTAATCCTCCTATTGTATCGTCTTCGTCACCATCATCTGCGAGTGTTGCTTGATCTATGAATGTCTCTTCACCAGTGATAGCATTGATTCTTCTGTTACCAATATACAAGTCACCTTGTGAGTTGATACCAGTGTAGAATACTATACCAGCATCCTGTTTCTTAGACTGTGCATAGAAATCTTCGTCAGGTGTTAGAACGATTTCCTGTCTAATTGGTAGACCTGTACTGTAGTTACCAGGACCATAACCGAGATATTCAAATGTGTGGTTTCCTGCTCTTGCAATAGATGGTCGTCTCAGTTCAACATAGTATCTCGTATCTGATATTGATACGTCACCACTACCACCAATAGGAATTAAACGATCCTCTGATCCAGATGTAGCATTACCTGTCTGTGCCTTAATATCATAAGTATTTGTCAAGAATGCTGGTTGCTCTGTAAGATCATCAACCATTTCTCTAGTTGTTGATCCCTTGAAGTCGTTAACATATACAAGACCATGTGTATAGTTATCAGCAGCAGAGAATGTTGATGGTGGATCTATCAATCCAGCATAGTAATCTTTCTCTAACGCTGATGTACCAGATTTCTGGAACCAAAGGGGATCGTTTCTATAGTTTAGAGGATATAGTTTGCTGACTGGTTGTGAGAACTTAAACTTCTTGAAGTTGTTAGTTACACCAGCACCAGTTGGGAATGGTGAGATATTACCACGCAATGCAGTTAGATAATAGATACCATCTTGCTGACCAGATATACGTTTCTGTAATGTCTCGTATCCGAAGATGTAGAATGTATCTTCAATAACACCAACATCCTCAACACTATCAACATAGTATTCAACACCAGCACTATCTTGTATTTTGTCACCAGGTGTGATTGTGTAAACATTCGCACCGTTTTGCTTGTAGAAAAACTGGGGATTATTTTTTGCAATTTGTGTTTTTAGAGGTAGCGATTTGCCCATATCCTGATCCTCTAGCATGTCAGCAAAGACTGTGCCTTGAGTAAATCTTGTGTTTGCAAACTCACTGTACTCTAATGTACCAGATCTAATGTTCTTGATTATAATGTAGTGATCACCATCTACTGTGTAGTAGGCATGAATATTTGCAAGACCTG
>VTLG01002958.1_pt1 | contig 14778 bp, 27 predicted proteins | sample 4694571 | NCBI WGS metagenome assembly VTLG01 (sample SAMN12604809, study PRJNA352737) | marine metagenome | biome: ENVO:00000447; feature: ENVO:00000209|ENVO:00000569|ENVO:01000036; material: ENVO:00002151; isolation source: viral sequences binned using virsorter ...
GCAGTTGAAAAAGGCATAAATACAGAATTACCTGTTGGTGTTGTTAAAACAGAAGAAGTTCAAATTACAGAAACACCAATTGAACCTAATCAACTAGAGTTAGACGATGGTTCTGTAGTTGTAGGTGATGTATCCGAAGAGATGATGACGGCAGAAATGCCACAGATTGCCTTTGATGGTAATTTAGCAGAAATTATGGAAGAAGATGATTTAACAAATATTTCTTCTGATTTAGTTTCTGATATTGAAGATGACAAAACATCAAGAGAAGAGTGGGAAGAAAGTTACAAAACTGGTCTTGGACTGCTTGGAATGAAGTATGAAGAACGCTCACAACCTTTTGAGGGTGCATCTGGTGTAGTACATCCTTTATTAGCAGAATCCATTACACAATTTCAAGCGCAAGCATATCGTGAATTGTTGCCCGCAGGAGGTCCTATTCGTTGTGAAATTATAGGGGGTGAAACATCCGAAACCTCTGCGCAAGCAAAACGTGTAAAAGATTTTATGAATTACATGATTTTACATGAAATGGAAGAGTATGACCCAGAGTTAGACCAAATGTTATTTTATCTTCCAATAACAGGTTCAACTTTTAAAAAGGTTTATTTTGACCCATTGAAACAAAGAGCTGTTTCCAAATATGTTCATGCAGAGGATTTAATTGTTCCTTATAATGCAACGGATTTAGGAACAGCAAATCGTATTACACATGTAGTTCGCATGGATAAAAATGAGATTTTAAAATTACAATTAAATGGTTTTTATCGAGAAATAGAGTTACCAAGTGCAGGATATTCTGATGGTGGAAGTTATTCAGATGTAAATGATTCTATAGATGAATTAGAGGGTGTAAAGCCAAGTGGCATTAATGAAGAACTTACCTTATATGAAATACATACCGATTTAGACTTACCTGGTTTTGAAGATAAAGACCAAGAGGGTATGGATACGGGTTTAAAATTACCTTACATCATAACGATTGTAGAAAAAAGTGGTGCAGTATTATCTGTTAGAAGAAACTACGATGAACAAGATATGTTACGAAGAAGAAAAGAATATTTTGTGCATTATAAATTTTTACCGGGTTTAGGGTTTTATGGTTTTGGTTTGACACATATGATTGGTGGTTTATCACAAGCAGCAACATCTTTATTAAGACAACTTATAGATGCTGGCACATTGGCAAATCTACCAGCAGGTTTTAAAGCAAGAGGTGCAAGAATACGCGATGAAGATGAACCATTATCACCAGGCGAGTTTCGTGATATAGACGTTGCAGGTATGGATATTCGTCAATCCTTAATGGCACTACCATTTAAAGAACCATCACAGACATTATTTGCGTTATTAGGCACATTAGTAGATTCTGGTAGAAGATTTGCTTCAATCGCTGATATGAAAGTTGCAGAAATGGGTGGTGAAACACCAGTTGGTACAACAATGGCGATTATGGAACGTGGTACAAAAGTAATGTCTGCGATACATAAAAGGTTGCATTATTCACAAAAGATTGAATTTAAATTAATGGCGAATGTGTTTGCAAAGTTTATGGCCCCTATGTACCCCTATCAAATACCTGGCGCTCCACCTCAAATAAAAGCAGCAGATTTTGATGACCGAATTGATGTCATTCCTGTTTCTGACCCTAATATTTTTTCAATGTCACAACGTATTGCGTTAGCACAAACACAACTGCAATTAGTGCAATCTAATCCACAAATACATGGAAACGAAATGGGTTTATACCAAGCCTATCGTAGAATGTATGAAGCATTAGGAGTTTCAAATGTTGATTCAATATTACCACAACCTCCACAACCAGTACCGACAAATCCTGCAAAGGAAAATCAAGAGGCTATGCGCGGTAAGTCGCTTCAGGCTTTCCAAGACCAAAATCATCAAGCGCATATTGAAGCACATACCGCCATCATTGCAACGCCAGTGGCACAAGCTAATGCAGCAATAGTTATGACCTTGCAAGGCCATATCCAAGAACATATAGGATTTATGGCAGAACAATTGGCACAAGCGGAAATTACAGCACAAATTAATCCACAAGAATTAATGTTATTACAACAAACTCCAGAGGGTTTACAAAAATTACAAAATGATATTGCTGGTCGTGCAGCACAATTAATTGGTGAATTAACAGAACAATATTCACAAGCTATAGCACCTCCACAACAAACAGACCCATTAGTTGCTATTCGACAACAAGAATTAGCATTAAGAGGAGCAGACATTCAAAGAAAAGCACAAGAATTTGAAGAAAGACAACAATTAGAAAGAGAGAAGGAGTATCAAGACAGCCTTCTTGATGTGGAGCGATTAAAATTATCAAAAGATGCGTTGGAAAATAAAACAAGAATTGCAGAAGAAAGAATTGATAATCAACGTGATATTGCCGCATTGAGAGAAGCCTCAAGGGGTAGATAAATGGTTGTTGCAGAAATACTTACTGGTATAGCTCTTGTAAAACAAGCTACAGATTTTATTAAATCAAATATAGACACTTGTAAGGATATTGGAGAACTTGCAGGGTCTATAGATGATTTGTTTCGTGGAGAGCAAGAAGCGCAAAAAGCACGAGCTAAAAAATCAAAATTTGGTTTTGCAGACCAAATGGGTGTTACAACAGTCGCACAAGAAATCATCGATGGTAAGTTAGCCGCTGAACGACTCCAGGAGATAGGAACTATGATAGACTTGCGCTTTGGACCTGGGACATTTGCTTCCATAAAAGCGGAAAGACAAAAACGTATTGAAGAAGCGAAACAAATTGAAAAAGAGGAGCAAAAGCAACGTGCATTAGAAAAAAAACAACAAAGAGAAGAAATAAAAATCTTTGGTTTGACATTTCTCGTTGTTTTTGTTTTGTTACTTATATTATTTGGTATTTTATGGATAACATCATAGATGGCAAAAAAATTTGAAAAAAACAGTCGTTATGAAAAACACGACCTTGACGGAGATGGAATTATCACCGATGAGGAGCTACAAACAGAAGAAAGATTAATAAAATTAGAAAATGCAGATAAAATGCAAGACCAACAAAGATTAATCTGTTGGGTATCTAGTTTAAGTTCAATTGGTTTAATTTTATTAGTTTTGTCACCAATTATTCCAAATAACAAAGTTGAGTTATGCACAGCTCTTTTATCAACATATGTCGTAGCAAATTTAGGTATTGTTTCTGTTTTTATGGGTGCGACAGCATTCACAAGAATTAAAGAGAATGGTCACAAATGATTGAGCAAACTATTGAAAATTTTGAAGGCACAAAAAATATCACAATAGGAAATGATGGTGGTATGAGTGATGTTGAGGCTGGTATTGAATTTATATATCATATGCGAGAACATCTTATGGATATAGGAATTGCCACAATATATGGATTAGTTGTGTATGCTATGGTCTTGTATATAACAAAAAAAATTAAGGGTTAAAAAATGAGAATACAAATATCAAACAAAAATGAAATTGTAAGTGAATGTTCTTTAGGTGATTTTTTAACAGAAAATTCATTTGGTTATCACACATTAAAACAACATGATATTGATAATATAAGACATTTAGACAAAGATGAAGCACATGTTATTCATATTGATAATGAACATATAACAATCAAAAGAGTTGGATAATGATTCAAGCATTTATTGGACCTATAGCAAATCTTGCTGGAACTTGGTTACAAGGTAAAGTAGATAAGAGCAAAGCAGATAGTGATGTAAAAGTTGCTAGAGCGAAAGCTGAAGCAAAGGTTTATGAAACTGAAGCAACATCACAAATGCTTAACGAAAAAAAACTGACCGACCAAATGGGTGATTCCTGGAAGGATGAGGCATGGTCCTTATGGTTTATTGCAGTATTAACGGCCTGCTTCTTGCCCTGGACCCAAGAATATGTCAAAGAAGGTTTTATATTTTTAGACGAACATACACCAACATGGTTTCACAATATGCTGTACATTGTGATAGGCAGTTCGTTTGGATACCGCTTTGGTAAACAAGGACTACAAATCTTAAATAAAAAGAAATAAAATGGACGGAATCATACTTGCTGAACATTTATTAAAAAACATCCGTGAAAAACGTGAGGATTACAAACAAATGTTAGCGGATGGTAAGGTTGAAAAGATAGAAGATTATCGGTTTATAGTAGGTCAAATACGAGGACTGACTTACTGCGAAGAAGAAATAAGAGCCTCGATGAAAGGAATAGAAGATGACTAAACAATTATTCGTGCCTGATAGAATAAAAAAAGGTTACGGCAAACAAGTTAATTCAAATGAAGAAAATAAAAATGCCGAAAATCCAGAAAAGTTAGAGCCTTCTGCATTAGATAGATTGCCTCAACCAGTAGGATATAGGCTTTTGGTTATTCCATATTATATGAAAGAAAAAACAAAAGGTGGTATTTATGTACCAGATGCGACTCGTGATAGAGAAAGTTTTGCCACAGTTGCAGCATATGTTGTAAAAATAGGTCCAGACGCATATAAAGACGAACAAAAGTTCCCAACTGGTGCATGGTGTTCTATTAATTCATGGGTTCTTATGGGTAGATATGCAGGAAATAGATTCAAAGTAGATGGTCTTGAGGTAAGACTTATAAATGATGACAATATTATTGCAACAATACTTGACCCAGAAGATATTTCTTATGTATAACGAAAATAGGAGTAACTAATGCAAGAAACAAATTTAGAAAATCAAACGGAAAACGAAACTGTTTTAGTTGATATTGAAGAAAAGCAAATTGACGATAATTCTGCAAAAACAGTAGAAGTTGAATCAAAAGATGAAACTGGAACAATTGTTCGTGAATCAAAAGATGATAAACAACAAGATGATGAGCATGACCAATATACGGAAAAAGTTCAAAAAAGAATTAATCAACTAACTGCGAAAAGAAAAGAAGCGATAGAAGAGGCGCAAGCAGCGTATAATTATGCGCAAGAAAAGTTGAAAGAAAATGAACATTTACGAAAACAGTTGCAACAATCTGATAAAGTTTATGTTGAAGAATATGATAATCGTGTAGAATCACAAACACGACAAGCAAAAGATATTCTGAAAAAGGCTTTAGAGGATAACGACACAGATAAAGTTGTTGAAGCACAAGATATTATTGCAAAACTTGCTATTGAAAAAGAAAGAGCAAGAATACAAAAACAACGTCAAGAACAAGATGTGCAAATACAACAACAAAATATACAACAAAATACACAGCAAAATGCTAATCTTCCTCAATCAAAACAAGAATTAGACCCAAAATTACAAACTTGGATGTCTGATAACGATGGTTGGTTTTTAAAAGATAGAGCAATGACTGGTTATGCAAGAGGATTGCATGAACAATTAGTGATAGAGGAAAAGTTAAATCCTCTTTCCGATGAATACTATGAAGCGATTAATCAAGGAATGCGAAAGCAGTTTCCTGATTACTTTGGGGTGAAACGGAATAACGCTCAAACTGTTACACCTGCGTCCAATGGACGGTCCATAAAATCTGGGCGGAAAAAAACTGTGGAGTTAAATCCAGGCCAAGTTGCTTTTGCAAAAAAAATGAAAATACCTTTAGAAAGGTACGCAGCAGAAGTGGCTAAAATACAATCAAGGAGTGCATCAAATGGTTGATAGAACAGATAGGGAGTCGCAAACCCGTCAAAAAAATGCGCGAGTCGAAACTTGGAAACCACCTAGTGCGTTAGATGCTCCTGAACCTCCTGTGGGTTATGTCCACAGATGGATACGAGAATCTGTTATGGATTTCGATGATAAAAACAATATTCATAAAAGGAGAAGAGAAGGTTGGGAATTAGTTCGTAAAGAAGAATATCCAGACTTTGATGCTCCAATAATAGATGAAGGTAAAAACGCTGGCGTAATTGGCGTGGGTGGGTTGCTTTTAGCAAGAATACCCGAAGAGATTGTGGCTCAAAGAAAACAATATTATGAGAACGTCACTGCAAATCAAATGGAGGCAGTTGATAGTGATTGGATGCGAGATTCCAATCCTAATATGCCAAAATTGAAGCCACAGCGACAAAGCAATGTAACCTTTGGCAATAAAAAGCCAAATTAAATATAAGGAGTAAAAAAAGATGGCAAATAAAGATGCTTCTTTTGGTCTGCGCCCTGTGCGTATGATGGGTGGCTCACCCTACTCAGGTGGACAAAGCCGATATAGAATTGCAGCGAATTATGGAACAGCTATTCACCAAGGTGATATGGTTATGCAAGTAACAGGTGGCACTGTAGAAATACATGCCGATGGTGGAACAGTTCCTATTGTTGGAGTTTTTAATGGTTGTCAGTTTACTGACCCAACAACAGGTGAGCAAGTTTTTAAAAATCACTACCCAGCGTCAACCAATGCAAGTGATATTATCGCTTTTATAGTTGATGACCCTAATGTGGTTTTTGAAGTTCAAGCAAATGCAGCGTTTCCAATCGCTGACTTGTTTGGAAATTTCGACATTATCTATACTAACTCTAGCAGCACTTTATCTGGTGTTTCTGGTGCAGAATTAGATGTGTCAACAGGTGCAACTACAGCAGGTTTGCCTTTGAAGTGTATTGACATTAGTCAAGACCCTGATAATTCTGATGTTTCATCAGCAAACACAAATGTTTTAGTTGTGATTCAAAATCATATCATGGGCCAAAAAGGCGCAGGATTAGCATAAGGAGAGTAATTTATGGCAATTTCAAGAGCGCAACTCGCCAAAGAATTGGAGCCAGGATTAAACGCTCTCTTTGGTATGGAATATGACCGCTACGACAACGAACATGCAGAAATTTATGATACAGAAACTTCAGATAGAGCATTTGAAGAAGAAGTAATGCTTGTTGGTTTTGGTAACGCTCAAACAAAATCAGAAGGTCAATCTGTTCAGTTTGACAATGCAACCGAACACTATACATCAAGGTACACGCATGAAACAGTAACACTTGCGTTTGCTTTGACAGAGGAAGCAATGGAAGACAACTTGTATGACAGATTAGGTGCTAGATACACAAAGGCTTTAGCACGTTCTATGGCACATACAAAACAGGTAAAATCTGCAGCGACATTAAATAATGCGTTTGACTCAAGTTTTACAGGTGGTGATGGTAAGGAGCTTTGTGCAACTGACCACCCTCTACAAAATGGTGGAACTTTTGCAAATGAATTATCCACTGCAGCCGACCTAAACGAAACTTCATTGGAAAATTCTTTAATTGATATTTCCACATTAACAGATGATAGAGGTATGATTATCGCCCTTAGAGGTATGAAATTAATTGTTCCTCCACAACTTCAGTTTGTCGCAGATAGATTGTTAGAATCTACTCTAAGACCTGGTTCAGCTGATAATGATGTGAATGCAATTAAGAGCATGGGTATGTTACCAGAGGGTTATACAATTAACCATTTCTTAACAGATACCGATGCGTTTTTCATTAAAACAGATGCTCCAAATGGTTTCAAACACTTTGAAAGACTACCTTTAGCAACAAGCATGGAAGCTGATTTCGATACAGGCAACATGCGATACAAAGCTAGAGAGCGTTATTCATTTGGGTTTTCCGACCCAAGATGTGTGTTTGGTTCACCAGGTGCATAAGTTTTTTTAGGTTTTCATTAAAAGGCGACTTTTCAGTCGCCTTTTTTTGTTGTATATTAAAATTATTGTTACGGGTGTATTCCTCCAATTTGTAAACTTATATCACACTCGTAACAATAAAAACCTTGACTGCAATTAAGCAGACAATAGCCACGACAAGGAGATAAATTATGGCTAACACAACTTTTAAAGGCCCAGTAAGGGCAGAAGATGGTTTTAAACAAATCACTAAAAATGCTACCACTGGAGCAATTACAGAAAACTTTTCCGTAAGCACAACTGGTCAAGTTACAGCAACAACTTCGACTACAGTTTTTCAATATAACTATATTACTTGTCCACCGCCTGTAACATCTATGTTAGGTAATAGTGCTGTAGGTGTTTTAGGAGATGGTGATAAGTTTGGTATGATGTTCTTTGGTCCAAATGGTGAAGTATATCCAGCAGCGTGTGTTGCAGTAGGAGCATTTGCAGCAACAGGAACTGCACCTATGTTAGATGGAACAGTGCCAGCTACGGATACGGCAACCACTCACGCAGGTTTAAACTTTGCAATGGATGGTGAAACAACAGACAATGTTGGATTACAATTAATTCCTGGTGGTAATGCACAAGGAACAGGACCACATACATTTACAGTTGGAACACACTCTGGTTCTATTGATGCTACATTTCAAGCGGCTGACTATACAGACTTTGATTGTATTGTAATTGGTTTTAGAAAAACTGAAGAGTTTCAAACAGGTCTAAACGCAGCAATTGCAGCGGCTAGTGCTGGAGATTTAGTTTATACAGACATTGTAGCATTTGGAGCGCAAGGTGATACAAATATTGAAATTCAAACAGATTTGAATAATTCAGGTACATCTACTTCAACAGATTGTGGTGCATCCGTTCCAGTTGATGACCAAAATTTAAGGTTAAAAGTTAATTTATCTTCTGCGGGAGTAGTAACTTATCAATTAGTTGTCAACGAAATAGCAGGAGCAGGCACTTTAGCAGCACCCGCAACAACAGCGGCTTTTACTTTTGATGATGGGGATGTTCTTGTTCCATATGTAGCTATCTTAAAAAATGGTACAGCAACAGATGAAATTTTCTTAAAAGATATTACTGTTACTAGAACTCCAGGAACTACCTACGAGAGATTATAATTAACAATAATAAAAGAGGGAGTTTATCTCCCTCTAATTTTTAAGGAGAATATAATGGGAAGCTCAGATGTAAAAGCATTAACAGTTTCAGATGAAAATGCTTCTGATGATGATAGAATAGTAACTGCGGCAAGACCAAATACTACAGCAACATTAGCAAACACAACATTTGCTGGTGGTGCGGCTAGAAATATTATAGTCACTACGACTGGTACAGGAGATAACGAAAAAACAACGACCATTACTGGAACAGATGTGTTTGGCGATAGTTTAACAGAAACAATAACATCTACAGGTTCTGCTGAAGCAGTAGCAGGAACAAAATTGTTTTTAACAGTATCTTCTGTGGAGTGTTCTGCTCAGTACGCTGCTAACATAAAAGTGGGTTCTGGAACATTGTGTGCGCAAGCCGTAGGTGATGGTGGAAGAGTTAGATTAAAAGGATTTTCTATTGTATCTGGTGGTACTGCAGGAACAATTTCATTTATAAATGGTACACCTGAATCTGGCACTACTTTATTTACAGCAAGAACAATAGGCACGGCCAATACTGCTACAGATAGAACAATACCAGAGCAAGGTGTTTTGTTTGATAGTGGCATGAGTGTTTCTTATACACTTGACCATGCTGATATGATGACATTTTTCTTTGCATAGCTAGTTTAATGACTAGGAAAAGAGATAAACAACCCCCAAAGACGAAAAAATATTTTCGTGCTACTAAAAGTGGTGCGGGAATGACAAAAGCGGGGGTTGCTCGTTATCGTAGAGAAAACCCTGGAAGTAAATTAAAAACAGCCGTTACAGGAAAAGTTAAGCCTGGAAGCAAAGCCGCTAAGAGAAGAAAGTCTTTTTGTGCTAGAAGTGCTGGCCAAATGAAAAAATTTCCAAAAGCAGCAAAAAATCCTAATAGTCGTTTACGACAAGCTAGAAGAAGATGGAAGTGTTAATGAAAGCGTCTGATGTATTAAAAAAATTAGAGCAACATGAAGCAGAATGTGAACTTCGTTATAAACGAATAGAAGAACGCTTAGATGAACAAAGAACAAATTTTAAAAATTTAGATATGCGTTTGTGGGGTATTGCTATTTTAATAGTAGTTATTGCAGGTTTGGAGAAATTGTTTTAATGGTTATGGGTCGCTCACAAATGAGCAAACAAATAACAAAACCTCCAAGAAAGAAAAAATGGAGTATGAAAAGAAAGAAAAAAATAAATTGTGCAAAACCAAAAGGATTTAGTGAAAGAGCTTATTGCGCAGGAAAGAAAAAAAGAAAATGAGAATGACATCACAAGGTAGAAAAAAATTAAAAAAAGTTGTTAAAGGTTTAAAAAAAGCAAGTAAAACTCATGCAAAACAAGCTAAAACTTTAAAAACATTAATAAAAAAGAAGAGGTAAAAATGGTTAGTGTTCGTAAAAAAAAAGTGAGCCAAAAAAAGGTAAAGGCAAACATCCAGGCAAAAAATACGGCAGGAGGCTCTACACGGATGAAAACCCAAAAGATACAGTCAAAATTAAGTTCGCAACTCCTACAGATGCCCGTGCAACTGTGGCAAAAGTTAAAAAAATTAATAAGCCGTTTGCTAGGAAAATTCAAATCTTAACAGTTGGCGAACAAAGAGCTAAAGTAATGGGTAAAAATGAAGTGGTTAATATATTTAAAAAAGGTAAAGAATCAATAAGAAGGAGTAGAAAAAATGCCTAAAGACGCTTGTTATCATAAAGTAAAAGCTCGCTATAAAGTTTTTCCATCCGCATATGCTAGTGGTGCTATTGCAAAATGTAGAAAAGTTGGTGCGGCTAATTATGGAAAATCAACAAAGAAAAAAGCAGAAGGTGGCGTTGTTCGTATGATAAATGGAGGGGTTGCAAAAGGCAAAGTTAAAAGACCTTCAAACAATAAAAACATAGCACGAGGTTGTGGTATTGTTATGGCGAATCGTAGGAAAACAACAACATATACATAAAATGGCAGTAAGAAAATCAAAAGCAGGATTAGCACTTAAAAGGTGGTTTAAAGAAGATTGGAAAGATGTTCGCACTGGAAAAGTATGTGGAAGAAAAAAAGGTGAAAAAAGAGGAACTCCATATTGCAGACCATCAAAAAGAATATCTTCAAAAACACCAAAAACAGTTTCTGAAATGTCTGCTAAAGAAAAAAGTAGCAGAATAGCTCAGAAAAAAAGGCTGGGTCAACCAGCAGGTAAACCAAGAAGAGTAAAATCATTAAAAAGGAGAAAAAAGAAATGAATATGAAATACGTTAAACCCAAAAAATTAATGGCTAAAGGTATGAGTGTTAAAAAAATGAAAAAAGGTGGCTCATTAAGAAAAATGAGCAAAGGTGGTGCTTTAAGAAAAATGAGTAAAGGTGGTTCATTAAGAAAAATGAAAGCTGGCGGTGCAGCAATGACAGTTGCAGCAGCAAAGAAGTTTCTTGCATCAAAAGGTTTTAAAGTAACAAAAAAATAAAATGCCTTATTTACAAAGTAATATTCCGTACTTTAAATGTTGGGTGCGAAGAGAGTACACGCACAATCATTTAAAATATCATGGAGAATTTTTACATGCTATGGCAGTTGCAGTTACAACTATGCCTAATAGATGTTTAAGTTTTCAAGTTATTTTTACTGGTTGTGAAGAAGATGATAATGTGCATGGAGGAGCAATGTGGGCTAGAATGCCAATTACAGCATTAGTTGGTGATAGTGATAGTGATATATGGCCAGAACCTATGCCTACACATGCTGTCCAACCTTGGGATTGTATGTCGCATTATCATTCTGTGTATAAGATAAATAGAGCAACTCCTTGTCCTTGGATGGCTAAAATAGAAGGAGATTTTTTCCCTGCTAAATACTATTTTACTGTAGATTATACAGACAGTGAAATTGCAGATGACCCGGCGCAACATAAACAAAGTCATGTTTTAGAACTTTTAGATGCTGGCGAATATACTGGTAATGTTGTTGCATTGCCAAATAATCGTGTTCGTGTTACACATCCAGCATGGTTTGAAACAGGACAAGGTGCGCCAGATTTTAAACCATCACAACATATACACTATTCAAAATCTGATTTAGACTATACACTAGATGTAAATAGAGTATTTGATAATTTATATAACGAGGATTAAATGGCAGTATCAGGTTCAACAAATTTTGAGTTAGATGTAGCAGAATACATTGAAGAAGCATTTGAAAGATGTGGGTTAGAATTAAAAACAGGGTATGATTTACAAACAGCAAAACGCTCATTAAATCTTTTGTTTGCTGATTGGGCTAACAGAGGGTTAAATCAATGGACAATTGCTCAAAGGACACAAACAGTTACATCTGGAACAGCAAATTATGATTTAGCGGCAGATAGTATAGATGTTTTATCTATGGTAGTTACTAGAGATAGTACAGATTTTACTATGTCCAGAATAAGTAGAGATAGTTATATTAATATTCCTAATAAAGCAACAACTGGCAGACCTACACAATTTTTTATTGATAGACAATTAACATCCGTTATAAAAGTTTGGCCAACACCAGAAAATTCAACAGATGTTTTAAAATTTGATGTTTTAACAAGAATAGATGATGCAGATGCCGTAACAAATACTGTAGATGTGCCATTTCGTTTTTATCCTTGTCTAGCAGCAGGCTTGGCTTATTATTTATCTATTAAAAAAGCACCAGATAGAATACAAATGTTAAAAACAATTTATGACGAAGAGTTTTACAGAGCAATGGAAGAAGATAGAGATAGGGCTTCATTTACAGTTTCACCAAACTTATCTTTTTATAGGGTAGTAACATAATGGGTAAATTAGCTTCAGCAAAGTATGCGTATGGAATATCTGACCGCTCTGGGTTTCGTTATCGTATAAAAGATATGCGAAAAGAATGGAATGGTTCTCTTGTTGGTTATGATGAATATGAAGATAAGCACCCTCAATTAGAAACACGCAGACATTCCGTTGATGCAGAAGCTATTTTAAACGCAAGACCAGATAGAACAGAAAATCCAACCGAACAATTATTAGGTTTAGATGCTTTTAAATCTGGTTCACAAGGTTCTGCTGTTATAACTGTATTTGAAATCTCACATGGTAGAAGTACAAGTGATACAGTTCGATTTAGAAATGTTAAAAATTTTGATGGTTTTACAAGAAGTGTATTAGAAAATTCTTCAGGTTATTCAATTACAAAAACAAGTGATAACACCTATACATTTACGGCAACATCAGGAACGGCAACACAAGGTAATTTATTTGGAGGGGGTGGTATTGCGTCTGCAGGACCAGTAACATTGAGTAATTAACATGAGCTATACATTTACAACATTAACAACTTTAATAAAAGAATATGCAGAAAATGATGAAATATCTTTCGTTAATAATTTAGATAATATAGTTAAAAATGCAGAAGAAAGAATATTATACATTGTTGATTTAGATGTTTTTAGAAAAAATGTTACATCTGCTCTAACTTCATCTGACCCATTTTTATCTCAACCTACAGATTTTTTAGCTCCTTTTTCTTTGCAAATAACAACAGTTGGTTCTAAAAGTTTTTTATTACCAAAAGATGTAAATTTTGTTCAATTATATACAAACGATTCTAGTGCTACAGGTTTACCTAAATACTATGCTGCTTATGATGTTGACAATTTTATTGTAGCGCCAACACCAAATTCAAATTATGCAGTAGAATTACATTATTATTATCGTCCAACAAGTTTAAGTGCATCAACACAAACTTTAACAGTTAGTAATGTAAGTGGAACTTTCACAACAAGTGATACAATTACTGGTGGAACAAGTGGTGTTAAAACGGATGTAAATGCAGTTCCAAGTGGTACAACACTAACGATTGTAGTTCCAGGACAAAGTTTTACAGTTGGAGAAACAGTTACAGGTAGTTCAAGTAGTGCAACAGGTGTTGTAGTATCTGTTACTAGCGATACAACGACAAGTTGGTTAAGTAAAAATGCACCAAATGCTTTATTATATGGAAGTTTAGTAGAGGCTTATACTTATATGAAAGGCGAGGCAGATTTAATGCAGTTTTATGAGCAAAGATTTCAAGTAGAATTATCAAGATTGAAAGATTTAGGAGAAGCCAGAGAAAATACAGATGCTTTTAGAAGAGGTCTACCAGATAGACCAAGAACATAGGAATAATAAATGGCAACATCAAATGCAGCAACAAATTATCTTGAAAGACGAATATTGCATTATATATTTAAAAACGATTCATTAAGTTTTTCAAGTCCTGGTAATAGTATTTACGTTGGATTGGCAACAGCAGTATCTGCGGCAGAAACAGGTTCTCTTACGGAAGCAACTTTTACAAATTATGCTAGGCAACAAGTAACTGCATCTAATTGGACAACCATAAGTGCAGATAGCACAGATACACAAACTGTAAAAAATGCCGCGAATATAGAGTTTCCATCATCAGGTGGAACAGATAATACAATTACTCATGCTTTTATTGCAGATGCATCTAGCGATGGAAATATATTATTTGTTGGTGAATTAGATGCTAGTAAAACAGTATCTTCTGGTGATATATTTAGAATTAATACAAACGATTTAACGATTGAGTTAAAGTAATGGCACTTTTAGTATCAGATAGAATTAAAGAAACAACTACAACCACAGGTACAGGAACATACACTTTAGCGGGTGCTGTAACAGGTTTTGAAACATTTACTGCTAATTTAAGTAATAGCGATACAACATATTATTGTTGCACAGATAACTCAGACTTTGAAGTTGGTCTTGGAACTTTTACCTCTTCAGGTACTACACTAGCTAGAACAACTATTCTTGCAAGTTCTAATTCCAATAGTGCTGTTGATTGGTCATCAGGAACTAGAACAATATTTTGTACGTTACCTGCTGCAAAAGCAGTTATTTTAGATGCAAGTGGTAACGCTACATTAAGTGGTGATTTAACAGTTGGTGATGATTTAACTCTTGGGTCAGATTCAGCAGTATTAAATTTTGGAA
>VTLG01004728.1_pt1 | contig 14778 bp, 16 predicted proteins | sample 4694571 | NCBI WGS metagenome assembly VTLG01 (sample SAMN12604809, study PRJNA352737) | marine metagenome | biome: ENVO:00000447; feature: ENVO:00000209|ENVO:00000569|ENVO:01000036; material: ENVO:00002151; isolation source: viral sequences binned using virsorter ...
AGGCAGCGTCATGGCGGGAAAAAATTCTAAAGTTGTATGACAACTTAAAAGCTGGTAAATTAGCACTTGGAGTGGCGGGCAGGAAGGCAAAGGACGCGAGCGGGAAAACCCAGGAAGAGCTGGCCCGGGAGGCGGGCGTTTCCCTTTCGACCTGGAAGGTCTGGCAACAGGACAAAAAGCTAGGCGGACAGGAGCTAGCCAACAGGAAGAAGCAGGCCGAGATCCAGAACATTGAGACCCGGACCGAAAAGGAACAGCGGATGCTGGCCATTCTAGACGAGGAGTATTTGCCTAGGGTAGAGCTGGAAAGAACGCTGGCCGGCGTGGCGGGAGTCTGCGACCAGTTCGATTCCGCCATTCTTTCCGAGCTGCCATCGCTGCTTGCCGGCCTGACTCCGGACAAGATCGAAAAGGAGCTGCAACCCTTTGTGGACGAGTGGAAGCACGCCCGGGCAGATTCCCGGTCTGGCGTTTGGATAGCGGCCCGGGCCGCGGTGGAAAAAGAATTGCGGGGCGACCTCAAAAAAGTGGCGGCTCGCAAGAACTAGGAAATGCAAGCAGATCTGGCGGACAGTTACCGCAATGCCGTCCAGAAGCGGACGAACCTCGAACCCGCTGATTGGGCCAAAAAGCACGTGCGGCTGTTCCGATCCACGGACGCAAACACGTTCCGGCCGGAATACACGCCATGGTGGCCAGAGCCCATGCGCGAAATCCGAGACAATGCCAACAAGGTCATTTGCGTAACAACGCCGGTGGGCTCCGGGAAAAGTACCATGATTGAAGCCATGGTGTGCAATATCCTGGACGGTGACCCCGGGCCCATGCTCATCACCGGCCAAACGGATGAGGACATCCGGGACTGGGCGGAAACCGGCTTGTGGCCCAGCCTGAAAGCCTGCGAACCCATCCAAAACCGCCTGCCCACCGCCCGGGGACAGTGGCGGAAAATGGAGCTGATTATCCCGCGCAGTCCGATCCATTTGACCGGCGCAAATATTTCCGGGCTTCAGAGCAAATCCGAGCGGTGGATTTTGGGGGATGAAGCCTGGATGTGGAAGCCGGGCCTCGCCGGTGAATTCCTCAAGCGGCTCCACCGGAGGTGGAATGGGCGGGCCGTTTTGCTTGGCCAGGCGGGATTTCTGCAAACCGCGGAAGGGGACGAAAAAGAGCGGGAGTGGTGGTGGGAGCGCGAGGTTGTCGGAGACGATTTCAGCCTTTTGCATTACCAGGGTGAGCAACGCGAATGGTGTTTCAAATGCCCGGACTGCGGGGAGGTGCAACCCTATCTGCTTTCCCAGCTAAAAATGCCGGAGGAGGGCACCATTGCGGAACGGGCGCAGGAGGTGGTTTACGAATGCAAATCCTGCCACGCGACGTTTTCGGACGACGTTAAGAACCGGCGAGCGCTGGCAGAGTCAGCGGGCTACCAGAAAATGCGGGAGGCAATCTTGCCCGGGCACGTGTCTTTTCACCTGAACGCTTTAGCGCTCTGGCGCTCGCCATGGTCTGAGGTTGCGCTGGAATACCTAGTTGCGGAGGAGGCGCAGAAAAAGGGGCAAACGCTAAAAATGCAGCAGTTCACCCAGAAGCAAATGGCCGAGCCATGGGACGACGCGGTGGCCATCAATCGCCCGGATTTGGACCTGTTTGAAGGATCGAAAGAGGATTTTGCGTCTGGAGAAAAGATAGACGGCGAGGTTCTGCGCTTTGCGACGATTGACCCCGGCCGAGATCATTACAACCTAGCCATCCGCGCATGGCGGGCGGATGCCTCTTCCGTGGGGCTCTATTATTCAAGAGTCAGCACGGAGGAGATGGTCAAAAAGATTTGCATAGATCGAGGCGTTGCCCCCCATCAGACCTATATCGACTCCGGTTACGAGTCCGGGAGGGCATACGATCTTTGTGCAAGGTTTGGCTGGGTTGCGATCAAAGGAGACGACGCGGCTGGCTACCCTCACCGCAAGGCCGGCGGCGGCACCGTCCAACGCTTAATGTCAAAACGGAAAACATTCCTGGCCCCGTGCGGAAAGCGCGTTTCCCTGATCCATCTGGCCGTAAATCCTTTAAAGGACATTCTTGCCCGGCTCCGCGGCGGGGAGGGTGCAGCTTGGCAGGTTGTTCCGGACATAGGGGACTCCTGGGTGGCGCAGATTGATTCCGAGGAGCGGGAGGAATTTGAGCATCCAAAAACAAAGCAATTGGCCACCAGGTGGGTGAAACGGAAAAGAGCCAACCACGCATGGGACTGCGAGGTCTATCAAATCGGAGCGGCTCTGATCTGGAAGGTTTTCCCTGATTGATTCCATTTTAGCCAGCCAGAGAAAGACGCATTTCCATTCCAATTCTGTTTTCAGTTTTTTCGGAAACTACAATTCTCCCAATTGAGAGCATACCGCCCCAAGGGGTAAGATAAGTGCTGAGTGGATAACGCGCGCAACATTTATCTAGCTCTCAAGGACAATGCGTCCGCAATCGCCCAACTCCGGGCCTGGCGCACGGAGCTGGCGCTTGATTGCGTGGACCCGTCCAAAGCTCTCGAGACAACCAGTTTCACCCTTAACGGCCAAAGCGGAGCCGGAACGCTCCGCGGGACCAAGGCGGACTTGCTCGCCCTAATCACCCGCGTGCTTTGGCAAAAAGATAACAACGCGGCCCTAAGCACGCGCACCACCCGGACGGTCTTCATCTAATGGCGATTCTGGACCAGTGGGGAAACCCGTTTTCTGAAAACAAGTTTGCGCAAGGGGCTAGCCGCAATCCGCATCTGGGCAGCCTGTTTAGTCCGGCCAACCGGGGCGTGGACGAATTGATCCCGCAACGGGACCGGAAAACGCTGGCTGCGGTATCTCGCCAGCTTGTTTTCAATCAGGGGCCGGCCAAAGAGGCCATCCGGCAGAAAGCTTCATATTCAGTCGGGGCCGCTTGGTTGCCCATCTATTCCGGGAGCGATACCGAGGCTGGCGAGGATGCCACAAGCTGGTTGCGGAACGTATGGTATCCAGTCTGCGATTCCCGGGGGAGCGGGGCCGATTGGCACGAATTCCTCGAGATGGTTTCCAAGGCCATGGACCGCGACGGGGAGGCATTTGTTTTGCTCACTGAGAACGACAAGGACTTTCCGCAAATCAAACAGATCCCGGCGCACATGGTCGGGAGCAAGCCCGAGGTGAAGCAGGTGAAGTCCGGGCCATACCGCGGGCTCAAGATCCAGGACGGCGTGATCACAAATGGCCGCGGGCGCTCTGTGGCCTACCGGGTGAACAAGGACCCGCAAGGGAACACGTTCGAAGACATTTCTGCCCGGGACCTGATCCACGTTTTTGATGCGGACTACGCCGAGCAACGCAGAGGCTTTCCGGCGTTCTCCCATGCGCTGAATGACCTGAAGAACAGCCTGACTTCGCAGCAATTGGAGACGATCCGGCAAAACATTATTTCCAGCATCTACCTTCTGGAAAAAACGGACCACGGCCCTGACCCGGAAGATCCAGCCTGGACCCCGAGCATAGACACAACGAACAACGAGGCCATTTTAACAGAGCAGGTTTCCCCTGGCATCCGCCATCTGCGAAGCAGCGGAGAGGAACTGGAGGTGGTGAAACACGAAAACCCAGGCGATATCTGGGAGAGCTTCCAGGACCGGCTTATTCGCTCTGCCGTTGTTGGCATGGGCTGGGCCTACGCTCTGGTCTGGAAATCGCCCGGGCAAGGGACCGCGGAACGTGCCGAGGTGGTGCGGGCCCGGAAGGCAGTCGAGAGCCGGCAGAAAAAGCTCCGTTTTGTTGCCAAGCGAGCAATCACGTATGCGCTTGCGAAGGCGGATCAGAACCCCGGCCTGACGGTAAGCGCCCCGGGAAACATGCTCAAATGGAGCTTTTCCATGCCCGAGCGCCTGAGCGTGGACGACGGCCGCGAAGCCCGGAGCATGAAGGACGCGGTGGAGGCCGGGCTTTGCAGCGAGACAGAATATCAGAGCTTCCGCGGCAAAAGTTACGAACAGCATTGCTGGGAGCAGGCGCAAGACAGAATCACCCGCGCACGGGTGGCCCGGGAGGCCACCGAGAACAATTCCGAGGGCGTGACGGTTACGCCGGAAGAGCTTGGTGCGCACGAAACACAACCGGCCCCGGTCATGGAGCCAGCGACACAATGAGAGAAATCCTAATCTACGGAACAATCGGGCACGAGGTGCGAGCCCAGGACATTGCGAGGCAATTCCAACAAGCACGCGGCGAGGAGGTGCTGCTCAGAATTCACAGCGAGGGCGGGAGCGTTCACGAGGGCAACGCAATCATTTCCGCGATCCGCGGGCACGATAAGCCGGTGAGCGCGCACATCGATGGCATGGCATTCTCCATGGCCGCTAATATCGCTCTCACGCTGCGCGAGCGCCTGAGCATGCCGGCCGATGCGTGGATAATGTTTCACGAAGTGAGCGGGGGCGGCGGACAGGAGAAAGACCTGGAACGCCAACTTGAGCAGATGCGCGCCATGAATGATTCCACCGCCCGGGCATTGGCCGAGGCCATGAACATTGGCGAAGAGGAAGCACGTGCCCGGCTCGAGGAAGAAATCTGGATGAGCGGCGAGCAAGCGCACGCGGCGGGGTTGGTGCCAAACCTGACCCCAGCCGAGGCCCTTGCCGCCCACGTTCCCCAGGGTGATTGGAAAAACGCCCCAGAGAACCTCCAGGACACAAGTTCAACCAAACCAAACAGAACCATGATTAACAAGATCTTTAGGGTCTTCCAATCTGATAGCGGCTCCGAGCCGGAGGTTGCCATGCTTGAGGCTGACGAATTCGCCAGCCAAGAGTTTGTTGCCCTCCAGAAGGATTTCGATGAGCTGAAAGCAACCCACGCGGCCGAGTTGGTCGCCCGGGACGAAAAACACGCGCTTGAGCTGGAAGCCAAGCTTGCAGAGCAGCGCGAGCAACTGACCGCATCGCACGCGGAAGAAATCGAAGCCAAGGAAAACGAGGCTAAGGAGATTTCCGCAAAGCACGCTGAGGAATTGCAGGCCGCCGAGGAATCTTCCGAGGAGAAAGCCAACGCAATCCTGGCTCAAGCCGGTCACGAGGAGATCGAAACCACGGACGCGGAAGAGCGCTCGATTGTCGATCAATACAAGGCCATGGCTCCCGGCCATGCCCGCAAAGCATTTCGCGAGGAGAATCGCGTTGAACTCGAAAAGGAGTTTGGCCGCGGCGCTCTCGTCTAACCAATAAACAACCAATAACCATATAGAACAATGGCAGCAGTAGATCTTTCTGTTGAAGAACTGTCCGATCTGGCAGTTTCCAAGCTGGGCGAGCTTCTCGCCCCCGTTTCCTCTTTCACCGTTCTCTCTCCTGAGAGCGAGCGCGTGAAGAGCACCGGCAGCGGCGGCGGCGTGTATCAGGTGGAAATCACCAACGCCCTCCCCACCGCGGCCGATAACCCGGCCGACTACGAGGCAATGACCTCCGGAAGCCAAAGCAACGTGAGCGTGACCACGGCAAACATTGCTGTGATGCAGAAGCTCACCAACCTCCAGCAGCAGCAGGGAATCCCGTTCAAAACACGGGTGCCCGATGCCGCCAAGGCCCTGGCGGCCGCCGTCTGGGATAAATGCACCGCAATGATGAACGGAGCCGGTTACACGGATGCTGGTCAGATCACCAGCGGAGCGCTCACCACGGACAACCTTGGAACCCTGCGCGCGAGCGTGGATGCCCCAAACGTCTCGCTAATCCTTGAGCATTCCGAGGCTGGCCCTGTTTACCCGAGCGACAAAAACAGCTTTGAGCTGTCCGAAGCTGGAGCTTACGGGTTTTCCGCCATTCACATGGTGAGCAATTTCACCGGCGGCGTGACTGATCAGGTTGCCCTGGCAGCTACCCCGGAGGCCGCAGTCGGCGTTTCCGGCCTGCCTTTGCAGCACAGCGATGCAGCCCAGCTTGTTGGCACCGCCAGCATCATCGAGAACCTCACCATCGAATCCGTGGGCGTTCCCGTTGAGCTGCGTATCTGGCAGAATTCCGGCACCAAGGACCTCTACCTCTCGCTCGAGACGGTGTTTGGAATTGCAGCGGCTGACGCTACGGCCGGCGCATTCCTTGACCACGCCTAAACATGAGCGAGGCGCTACTCATTCACCGGGACGCTAAGGGGGACAAGCTCCTCCTTAGCGGCCCCGTGGGCGTTTGCCTGCAAGAAGCGGCTAAGCTGGCACAGTCCGGCGAGGGTCTCTTTGAGGTATGGCACAGGACCCGCGGAGTTTCGCAGTCGTTTTCCGGAAACCTTGCTGGCCGCAACAAGCGGCTGGAGGCTTCCAAGGCTGCCCAAGCGCGTTCAATTGAAGCGCGCCAAGCTGATGCCGTTTTGACGGCTCGCAAGGTGCAAACCGCCAAGGCCGAGGCCGAGGTTGTGCGCGCCAAAGAGCGATTGGAGGCGGCGGAATCTCGTGAAGGAGAAGCTGACGCGATGAAGCAGGTTGCAGAAAAGAAAGCAGCGCCTGCGACTAAAAAGAAAGCAGCGAAAAAGAAGGCTGCAAAGAATTCTTCCTAGGTGGCACCGAGCCCTGCCGCGCTCCTTTCCCGGCGCGGTGGGGCTCACACCTTGCAGACCGTGAGCACGCTTGGAGACATAGCAACCGCCGCCCTCAAAGGCCCTGCAAGCCTTTTGGGGCCGAACGGAGGCACAAGCCTGCTCTCGATCAACTCAGGGGAGGAATGGCTGGGCACGAAGGCAGAGGCTCAGCATGGACGCGATTACATAGACGGGGGCCAGCAAGAGGAGATCCGGCAGACGTTTGTAGGATCGTCGGAGGAATTCCTGGAGATCTATTCCAGCAATCCGCGGGAATACATTGGACAGATTGCGACCTTGGACGGCGAAAGCTTCCGGGTGGCAGAGGTGAACGTGGGAGAAGCATTCACGGAGGTGGTCCTGGAAGGGGAGCACGAAGCGCCATGATCTCGATTTCGGCAAGAATGCATGACGTAAAAATGCGGACGTTTTCCAAGCATTTCGGAGAAACGTCAAATCAATCTCTTTTGCGCGTAGGAGTCCAGACGGCGAAAGAGGCGGCTGAATTAACCATGCCAATAGGGCGCAGCAAAAAGCTGATCACCCAGAACATCATAACCGGTGCGCGCATTAACGTGGTGGATGTTGTTGCGCGACGATTCAACGCTCTGGCAAAACGCGCGAAGCCACGTTTTAAGATGCGCAACAAATGGGTAGCGCTGCCGCCGAATCAAATCCTGAGAGATGCCGGCGAGGTGGACCGCTTTATTGAAAAGCACAGGAACGCAAAGGGGCGGGTTGAAAAAATTCAGCCAGAAGAGCGGGCAGTTTGCAAAAGGTCCGACATGAACAAAACGCTGGTGCGCAGAAAGAAACTGGCCGGCATTGCAAAAGGCTCATGGATAGGGGCAGGAAGAAAGCTTGCAAGGAGAGCCCGAGGACCTAATCCGCCCAGGATTGGGAAGAATTTCATGAATTGGACGCAAAAGCACGCTGACAAGGGAAACGGAAAAATCCGAACGGCTCTTTTAGGGAAAAGCCATGTGCTACTGATTTCCAAGGCCCCTCACACCAAGGACAAAGGAATTTTGCCCCCACGGCTAGTAAAGGATGCAGTGAAGCGAGGCTGGAAAAAAACGCTTAACTGGTACCGCCGGGAAGTAAAAAGGAGGCTGGCATGATCACTGACGAAGTGGTCACCGCGGTAAAGAGCTACCTTGCCGACTCCGGCAGGAGTGAGCTTACGGGGGTGAGCTTTTACGAGAGGGACGGCGCGAGCGACATTCAACACCCGTCCTGCGTGGTGGTGGAGGAGGGCATCCCGGAAGAGCACGACATTATCAAGGGCCAGTGGACGCTAAACCTTGGCCTTGTTTTGCGCTCGATCCCGGAGGCCACTAGCGAAACCACGCACCGCAATATCACCCAGGCGATCAATGACCTGGTGGGCAATTCTGCCAGTTTTGTTGAGCACCTTTCCGAGAGCCTCCAGTGCGAGGATTCGTGGGGAGGGCAAGGCATGACCGAAGCGGAAGACGGCTACAGGCAAACTACTTTCTCGGTGGAGATAAAAGCCGCCGAACAATCATAAACACAACCAATACCAAGCAAATGGCAGCGACTAAATATGGAAGCGGCGTTTACGGGCTCGCGGATGAATCCTCACACGGATTCTACATTGCGAGTTTTTCCAACGACATTGTGACAGACTCGGCTTATATGCCGAACCACGAAGGCGAGGACATTGGGGTTTCGTTCTACAATGAGCAATCCACGCTTACAGCGGATGGGGCTCTGGTGACAACCTCCACCACGTCCGAAACACTAGCGGCCGAGGTGCCGGCGGTGGCAAACATTGCCATCGGCACAACGGACTCCGCGGTGGCGGACTGGTTCTTTACGAACCTGCGCATCAACGGAAGCAACCGCGATTTCCAGCAAGGCGGATGGACGGCAGAAGGCCGCCCGGGCATTACCAACCCGTAACGCGATGCGAGCGCAGGAACGCTCCGTGACCGTTCAAGGCAAGGACCTGGCGGCAGCTCTGCTGTTCGCCGGGGCCAAGCTTGTGGACAAGGAGAAGACTTGCGTCCTTTACGGAGACGTAGAGAGCCGGCGCTGGCATTTCCGCCCGGTTACGGATCGCGGGGTGCCGGTCAAAAAGCTCATTTCCGCATACGAGCAGGAGAAAAGCAGGCAGGTGGCCGACTGGTCCCCGTCTCACACCGAAGCTCTAAACAATCTAAAAGACGAAGAGCTTTTTGCGCTGGCCATGATGGCAATTGAATGGCGGCACGTGGTCGAAAAAACAGAACGGGAGCGCAAGGGTGATTTGTGCGTGGCACCAACGCCCAACTCCCGTCTGGTTCTGGGCCCCGGGCTAACAAAGGACAAGGAAGAGATTTTGCTGAAAAGAGCAGGAGTATGAACAGGAAAGAACGTGCCGAAAATTACACGGACGGGGAAGACGGTCTCAACCCGCCAACATGGGGGCGCATCAAGCGGCTTATTAAGTTGATCCCACAAATCCAGACCGATTTCCCGGTTTTGGAGACGCTGGACGAAATGGAGATCAAGCCCCTCCTGGACGCGGCCCCGGAGCTGGGGGACATAGTAATCTCGTTCTATCTCATGCCGTTCGAGAAATTCCGAACCATTAGCCCGGGCAACTACCGGGAAGAGTGCGCAGCATTTGCGGAAACGGCATCCGTAGAAGATGCCACTAATTGCGTTGTTGCCATCGTTCGGGACTGGGGAGCGATTAATGCAAGCCTAGTTAAGCTGGCAGAATCGGGAAAGGTGCCGGGGCTAATCGCGGAGCAGAGCCCTTCCCGCAAGCAGAATTCGTTACAGCCTGCCTCCGCCTAGGATATCGATACCATGAAATTGAGCAAACCGTGCCCTTCGTTTTCCTCCTCCAATGCGTTCATGCTTGGCAGGTGCAGGAATCGCACGGAGCTGATCCGCCTATTATTTTTGAATGGGTTGAAACAAACAACCAGGAGCAAGCAACCTTGCGGGACAAGATCGCACGCTTTCGAGATACACCCTTGCAACTAGACGACGATGGCACTTGGAGCGACGATTAAAGTAGCAATGGACACTTCCGCCGTCCGGCGGGGGTTGTCTAAAATCAAGGCTTCGTTTACTCGGCTTGGAAGCGTGCTGCGCGGGATTGGCGGCGCGATGCGCAAGAGCTTAATCCCGGTGGTGGGAATTTTGGCCGGCATAGGTGCGGCAGCAAAAAGCGCGGTTTCCTTTGGTTCTGATTTGCGTGGTATTTCGCAACAAACCGGGCTTGCGGCAGAAAAGATTTTGGAGCTACGGGAGGCATTCCGCCTGGCCAATATCGACATAGATGATAGCGCAGACGTTTTGAGCGATTTCCAGGAACGCTTGGAAGACGCGCGAGCTGGAGGGGGCACCGCGGGGGAGGGTCTAGCAAAGCTTAACTTAAGCCTGCACGAACTCCTAAACATGGACATTGGCAGCGCGTTTGCCGCGGTTATGCGCGCTGTCCGCGAGTCAAATCTGAGTGTATCGGAAATGGCCTTTGCCCTGGATAAGCTTTTCGGGGAGAGCGGATTCAAGCTTGTCCGGTTGGCACGTGATTACGATGCAATCATGGCCAAGGCAGCGAAAAATACAGAAGAGCTTGCCAAGGTATATAATGACGATTTCCTCGAAAAGCTTGATCAAACGCGCGTGGCCATGGGGCGCTTGCGCGACTTGTTCCGGTCTATTTTCGGACGAATTGCGGCAGCATTGCCATTGGAGACAATAGCAAACGCCTTAGACAAGGCTTTAAGCCCGGACAAGCTAAAGCCCATTGTGGATTTTATCACCAAGCTTTTGTCCGATCCATTGGGCGCTTTGGGTGATTTGTGGGAGAAAATTAAAGAGCTGGGTACCATGATTGGGGAGGGGATCGTGGAAGTGATCGAGAACGCTGCCGAAGGCATCGGAAAAAAAATATCGGCCGGTCTTGCGGATGGATTTGGCTTGCTAGGGGGGCTCATGGGCGGAGGAAAAAAGGATGGGAGCTGGTGGGACGTTATCCGCCCGAAAGAACAATTTCCGCAAAACACGATGAACACAAAGAGGCTGGAGAGCCACATGACTGAGGAATTGCGGATTCTCCGGAACATAGAACGGAAAGAGGGGGCTAGTTTTGCATGAGCGCGACAATTTACGGATTCACTGCAACTGATTACAAAGCGCGCCCGGATTTTACCGCACGCCGGGATGCCAAGGGGGCGTGGTCCGCATCTAATTCGTTCACGATGCTGCGAGATACGTGGGAGGATTCAGCCAGAGAACAATTCCTCAAAGGGCGGCCGATTGTGGACCTTTACCCAGAGCTTAATGATTATTGGTCATTCCTTGAGCTAGAAGAGGTGGATTTGCAGTCGCAACCTGGAGAGCACGTGATCGTGCATTGCGTGTGGACCGGTTGGACAGAGGCGGAATACGATGAAAAGGAAGATGTCACTTACACTCTAAGCGGGACCAGGGTTGAAAGATCCATTCTTTTGCATCCGCTTTTTATTAAAGAGATGGCGAAAGCGGCTAAATCAAACCGCGAAAACATGGTGGCAGCGTTTAACGGCCATTGGGCAGTGGACGAAACAGAAGACAATACGGCCCAAGATATGTATTTCTATAACGTGGCAGACCGGGGGCGCGCGCCTTGGCATATCACGGAAGAGGTGGTGATTAAATGGGCCAGGGTTATTTTTGAGCAAGGGCACAGGACTTACAAAGCGCCAACCCTGCAATGGACGTGTGAGACTGCCAGCCTCACCGGATGGAAAGACGGGGACACGGACAAGTTAGCCCTTGTAGAGTACGGGCGAGATCCGCGGCCCCCGGGGAATCCTCCCATGCCGCAATTCGGAGATTTTGAATGGCTGAAAATTTCCATGAATCAAACTCTGACGCGCGGCAGAGCAGTCCAGAGCCAGACGTGGGAGTTGTCCCCCCCTGGAGGATTCCACCGCTTCCCGGGTGAAGGGTTTGAAGGAAAAGGGCTTTATAATTACGATCTATCGGAACTAGATGTTGCGTAACTCAGAAATAGGAATTCCTGATCTCCGAGTCCGCACGGATAACACGGAGGAGGCGAGGGAGTATAATAAAATGCGGGAAGCGATTATTTCGCTGGCTTCCCGGGTTGAGCCCGCACCTAAGCCTGCCCCGGCCGCCTTGGTGTGCGGATTTCGGCCTGTTTTTTATTCCGCAAACGGGGCCTTGTCCGATGGCATTGGGTTACACCCAGGCAAATTACGTTTTTTACAAACACCTATATTTTACGAGGCACCAACAGAAGACAATCGCGCAGACGAGGTTTGGCCGGAATTAAACAATACGGCAATAAACTCCAGCCCGCCCCCACGGGATTCGCTTGCAGAAGGCGATTGGGAGGCGTGGGTGATTTTCAAAGAGATCTACAATAACCCGGAGGCCAGGATTGAATTCACAACGATGGGAACAGGGCCTGGAACATTGGACCGGGATGAAAAGGCAATCCGGCTTGTCTCTTTTGAGGTGAAGCGGAAAACGGACCGGCCGTGGGGGATCAAGATTTACGAGCAAAACGTTTCCTGCGATCTGGCTATCTGGACAGACAACCACCAATTCCGCGCCTATAAAACAGACGACGATAAAATAAAGGTGGAGGGCGGGAACATGATGTTCCTCCGGGGCCAATCCAATCCTCTGGTAGCGGAGCGCACGGAGGTGGCGGATTCTTCCGTTTTCACAATTACCGAATCCGGATCTATCTGGCTGGACGTTACCGCGACAATCTCCAGGCATTCCACATCCTTGGTAGAATTGAACCTCACCGCCGTGCCCGATATCAGGCTGACGATGTATAGGATTTACGGCCTGGGAACGCCTGAATTTATTTTTCGCGGGTCGTCAGTAAACGCCCCTAATCCGCCAGCGCACGGAACTAACGATCTGGACGTTTGGACAAGCTCGCTGGATCTCCATTACGAAATCTGCCGGGTGGAACTAGGAGCCGGCGGGGAAGTATTCATTACCGATCAAATTGCAGACGGCCCGATCTGGGTAACAGACTTGGTAGACGGCGCTTTGACCCCGGAAACCTAGCAAAACAAATTAACAGAAGCTCATAACCGCTTAAAAAAATGGCTATATCTAACATTAAAACGCAATGGCAAATCAGGGCGAGTGCTGCGACGACTGCCAACCAGGGCACGGGCAGCGTGACCATAGGGGACGCATCTATTCAGACACGGACTCACACCACATCTACGGATGTATCATCCATGAGGATTACCGCTGACGCGGCCTCAAATGTCGCAACCCTCACTCTCACCTCTGGAGCTGTAGCCCAGACAACGGGAAGCCCGGAAGTGACCAGGTGGACGGGTCAGACGGCAGACCTGGCAGGAGAGGATTTTGAGGGCGTGACATTGCCCACAATCGGCAGCGTTGAGGCGCTTAGGATCTCGATCCCGTCCACAAATACCGGGGTTGTCACAATGCAACCAAGTAATAATGCGCTCCCGGAAATAGAATTCAGCGCATTGGCTGCGCAGCAAATGCTTTTAAGCCGGAGCGCGGGGCTCAGTAGCCCGGGCACTCTTGCGTTCACTTTTAATAACGCGGACGACTACGTGGAGATCGTCTACGTCGGAACCAGCTAACAAAACCAATCAGAACAATGGCAAAGAATATCACATCAGCAACGGACACAACCTGGGACTTCCCGGGCTTGGAAGGCACTGTTTTTATCAAGGTGACCGGGACATGGGGCGGAACCTCCTTGGACATCAAGACCCAGAACGGGAACGATGAATGGGAGACCTACCCCGAGCACGGGACCAAAACTGGGGATTTTGCCCGGTATTACACCGTGGCGAATGACAATGGCGTGCGGCTAACTACCACCGGCGGATCTGGAATCGATCTTTGGGCCATCGTGGTGGAAAAGGAAGCGGTGGACAAGTGAGCGATTTAGCAACAATGGGCGGGAGCTATCCCGCCACCTGGTTGCCCGGCGAATTCGGGCAGGAAGAGTTTATAAACACAAAGAGCCTGGCGTTTGATGGATCGGACCAACACCTGACAACGGCGGCGGATAGCACGCTAGCCACTAAGACATATTCGTTCTGGGCTCAGAGCGCTGACACTGGGCTGAATGTCGTCTTCGACCATGGGTCGGCGAACAAGGGCGGATTCATGTTTAACGGCTCCAGCGGTCGCCCGCTGCTCTACCTTGCTGACAACTATTACCGCTATTTTGATGACACGTCATGTCAGGACGACGGTAGCTGGCACCATTGGTTGTTGCTACTGACAACGGATGTCAGCAACTCTCGCCTGTTCTGTGATGGAGTTGAGGTTTCTGCGGATTCTACTTCAACGTCAGACGGCGCGGGGCTTGCTTATTCTACTGGGATTCGCTTAGGGCGAGGCGGGAGTTATTATTTCTCTGGACACCTCGATGAGTTCGCCATCTTTGACGGCGACAAGACCGGCATCGTTGCGGACCTTTACAATAACGGCTTGCCAACGGACCTAAGCGGCACCGCTGGGCTGGAACACTGGTGGCGCATGGGTGACGCAACGGAGCCTGATGCTGATGGGACGAGTAGCCTGATTTACGACCAAGCAGGTTCAAGCAACGCCACGATGACGAACATGGCAACTTCCGACATCGTTCAATACACGCCAAACAGCTACATCCTTTCTGACCTTGGCATTACGCCCGACCTCGCCGTCTCCATGACCAGAAAGCTGGTGAGCGATTACAGCGGAAGCTTCTATGCCACCTCTGGCTCGGATGTCACAACTATCTACGACCAGTCCGGTAACAGCCGGAACCTTACGAACTGGGATGATGAATTAGTTTTAGACGACACAGAGCTTTCTGGCTCAGGACATTCTGCGCGTGCTGTATTCAACGATTCGGCAAGCACCGTGTTGACAACGAGCACAGCAGGAAGCGCGTTTGCTGCGGGTAATCACGATGTGTTTATTGTTTTTGACCCTGTCGGGTCGAACAAACAGATTATTTTTGGTCGAGGGTCTCACGGAGGCGATTTTCTCGCTATGGACAATGGTTCGAGTAGTAATTGCATTAACGGAATTACAATCGGAGCGGTTCGTGTCAACGATACCGTGTTAACTGGAGCGTCTCATGTTAGTCGAGATACTCTCTGGGATGCGATGACTATTGCGGGCACTATGGGCGGGCTGAATGTTTTGAGTCTTGAAGATGTAGATTTGA
>VTLG01006446.1_pt1 | contig 14777 bp, 18 predicted proteins | sample 4694571 | NCBI WGS metagenome assembly VTLG01 (sample SAMN12604809, study PRJNA352737) | marine metagenome | biome: ENVO:00000447; feature: ENVO:00000209|ENVO:00000569|ENVO:01000036; material: ENVO:00002151; isolation source: viral sequences binned using virsorter ...
ATTCTTCAATATACCATTTTGGCAGCGCGGCGTGATCCTCCAGGAACCACGGCAGCAAGTCGCCGCTTTTAATTTTTCTTTTTGCCATAACTTTTTACCTTTTCAACTATCGTGTTGGTTGTATTTAATTTATAACATAATAAGCAATCTTTGCATTTTTGACCCGTACAATTTTGCTTATCTTTGTGCAGCTCCTCCTGGACATTATTAAAAGTTTTATCAAAAAACTTTGGCGGCTTGCTAAAAATATGGTTTATTTTTGGATTTGAATAAACCAGAATAAAATTTTTTGGCTTTTCATGGGCCTTAAAATATTTATAGACTATATCGTATCTTTTTGACCATAATGTAAAATTACAATGCGGATTTTTTATAGCTATATTTACATAGTTAATTAAATTGATCTCATTAATTAATTCACCATGAGAATTGAACCTGAAAAAAGCGCTGTTAATAGTAGGTAGACCATCAGGATGCAGGACGCGGGCCGCCAGCGCCTGGGAATTTCTTTCAAGCGCTGGCGCCATGTTTTTTCTGAAAGTGTTTAACATGGTATGAGAATAACAAAAATTACAAATATTGTTTTTATCTTTTTTGCTATTTTGTTTGATGCAATATTTATTGGTCACGGTATTAGTTGAAATAGATTGAAACCCTTCAAGCTTACCCGTCATTTTTGAAATATGGATCATTTCTTTTTAGTGTTTAATTTTTCTTTTTTGCCTGGTTCATCGCGGTCAATTACTTTTAGCGTCCATCCATCTGGAAGATTTTTCACATCCGCAACAATTCCCCATTTAACCATTACTTTTATTGTTTTATCTTTTTTCATTTTATTTCCTTTCATCTAGTATTTAATTCTTTGTTTGAATCCTCTTTTAACTTTTTTTCAAAATTCAAAATTGTATCAACTTGTGATCTTATTAAAGTGTTTGATTGTTTTGTGCTATCCAGATACTGGATTACATCAACTAAAACATCATGTTGTTTTTTTAATAGTTCTATTGTTTTTTTCATAAAAGTATAATAACAGAAAATCCCATAAATGATAGAATTATTTTTGCGCAGAATGTCGCGTCTCTTTTATGTCACACAGTCGCTTGAGCCTTGAAACAAGCGGCTTTTTGTGTTGCAAAAATACATCTTGACAATGACAAAAATGTCACACTTTTTTAGTGGGGGCTTGACGCTGGGCGGGCCCACCCAAACAAAAAAACAACGGGGGGAGGGCTTGACGCTTATCTAAAAAGGGCGCGCTGCGCGCGCTTGATGCTTGATGCTTGATGCTTGATGATTAATTACTGATCCATTGGATAACATCGGGATCAAACCAATAGCTCCAATGGATCAGGGATCAGTAGTGTTATTCGATGATCGAAGCCATTAAGGACTTACAACGATGCACGCTTATTCGGTCTACTACTAGGGTTTGACAGAGTGTCGATGTCGTCCCAGCGTAGGGTCTAGCCCCAACTTTTATCTGGCTAACGATTTGCACTCCAGCCTAGTGTCCGCCAAATAAGGCTAACACAACTGATCCCAGATCCTTGATCGCAAACTCACTAAAGAGTTTTAGGTCTTGACGCGCCGTTATCTAGTATCGGTTTCGTAATAGCGCCTAGAAATACAGCTATTACAATACGCCCCCGAGAATACCCATCAAGGATCAGGGATCAGTCCCCGCCCGATACTCAGAGCAGAGATCCATGTTATTTCAGGACTGATCCCAGATCCATTGCACTTGAAGACGCTCTTCGCACGGTGTTTAGACAATGGATCAGGGATCAGTTCTGGTTTTTCATTTGACCTGCAGGCACTCTTACTCAACCAGAATATGTCCCACCTATTTAATACTCATAAATGGTTTAAATAGATAATAACACTATAACAGAATATCCTATAATGTCAATGGACAAACTGTCGCAGGGCGGTTTCCCGCCCTACGTGTATTATTGTTCAAAATCAATATAATTTCTAAAGTTTATATTTTTAAAATAATCTTTGTTATCTTTAGAATACATATACATATATTCTTCAGGTTTATCCAAACCTTTAGACTTTGCATTTTCAAACGCTTTGTTGCTATCTCTTTGGTACATTCCGTTATTCATATGATTTCTTCTTTCTGTTATTTTTTTATACTAACAGAATATCCTATAAATGTCAATGGACAAACTGTCGCAGTGGGGGCTTGATGATGGGCGGGCCCACCCAAAAAAAAGATTTAATTTGCCTTAATTTTGCCTTATTTATCTTATATAATCCCATATAGAAAGTGAGGACTATATGCAACCATTAAGAAAAGACCACGTTGATAGGTGGAGCGAGTTTGTGAAAGATGAGTTCGGAATTGCTCAAGATAGAGCAGAAGAAGAAATTTCACGACAAGCAGAAAGTAAAGTTGAAGAAGTTGGAAGTAAATTTTCAAAAGAACTTAAATTAGATAAGTTGATTTTGGAAATGGGAAAAAGATCAAAAGCCCTTCAAGACTTTCAAGATAAAAAAGCGTCTATGGAATTTGATTTAGAAAGAAAGGCACAAGACATCGCCGATCAAATTACAGAAATGTTTAATAATAAAAGAAAACAGCGTAAATGGGATATGTCAGCTATTGACATTAAAATTAAAGACAATAACGCTGTTGAATACATAACAAAAAAGATAAAAAAAGGTTGTTATGAAGAAGCAGAAAAATACGCTAGATCAAGGCATAAATTATACCATGCACTAGATCAAAAGCGTAAAAAGTGTTTGAATATACTTTATACAGGTAGTCATATTCAACCGACATTATCCGAGTTAAGTAAGGAAATGAAAACAGCTAATATACACCTAGAATTACCTAGTTCATTGTTAGCTTTACCGAGTAACTAACAGTCATAATGTTGCCATAGTTTTATATTACTATGGCAACAGAAAGCGAGGATAATATGAAAGCAAAAGAATATAAAAATATAAAAGACTATATTAAAAAAACAAAAGGCATTACAATTTGTAAAGCCAAAAAATGTAATGAACCATTATACAATAATCAAAGTACATCAAATAAGGAATACTGTATGAATTGCGGATAACTACATATAGCGTGATATAAGTATCACGCAACAAGTGATATATATATCACAGTGGGGGCTTGATGATGGGCGGGCCCACCCAAACAAAAAAATATTTACAACCTATAAGTGTGTGACATAAATATCACAGCTTAAAATTAATTGTGGATAACTTTAATTTAACTATTGTAATTGTAGGATATTCTGTTATTATTCTTTTATATTAACTTAACGAAAGAAATATATGAAAGCAAATCAAATACTTGAACAGTTCGCAAAAGAAGTGATTGATTCAATGAAAAAAAATAATGGCAGATGGGAAAAAATGTTTGGTGAAAACATCAATGCATTTAATTCTACTACTAACAATAGATACAGAGGAATTAACCAGCTAATGTTATCTTTTACAAGTGAAAACAAAGAATATAAAAATAATATCTGGGCTAGTTATAAACAATGGCAGTCTTTAAATGCTCAAGTCAATAAAGGTGAGAAGGGAACAGGAATAGTTTTTTATAAACCCGCAGTGTATGTTAGTAAAAAAACAGGAAACCCTGTTCCAGCTGGAACTATTTTAGACAATAAAACAGCAAAAAAATCTTGGTCTGTTTTGAGAAGTTCTACTGTTTTTAATGTGTCTCAAGTTGATTTGACTAACAGTGAATATAAAATACCTGTAAGAAAAAACAGTAAACAATATTCAATAAAAGAAATTGATTCTTTTATTACTTCAACTGCTATTGAAATTAAAAACGAGGATAATAACAGTTGTTATTATGTACCATCTAAAGATTATATTAACATGACACCAAAAGAATTTTTTAAAGATACAAAAGATTCTGATGCAACTATTAATTATTATTCTGTTTTATTTCATGAATTAACACATGCAACGGGTCATAAGAATAGATTAGATCGTAAAAATAAATTTGATGATCATAAAAAGTCTTATGCTTTTGAAGAGTTGATCGCGGAAACAGGTTCAATATTATTTGGTAAACATTTTAAGATTGAAAAAACTGTTCGACCTAATCATGCACAGTATTTAAATTCATGGATCAAAGCATTACAAAATGATTATAACTTTTTAACAAGCGCCATCGCTCAAGCATCAAGGGCTTTTGAATACTATGTAAAGTAAACTTCGTTAAGAAATAGCCTATGCAGTTTATGCATAGGCTATCCTACTTTATCCCATGCAATAACTGCATACATCTTGAGGTTGTATAGTGGGGGCTTGATGATGGGCGGGCCCACCCAAACAAAAAAAACAATAGAGGTACCAAGTCCATTTCGGAATTTGAACCTTTCTCATTAAGCAATTACCCTTTTTAAAATAGGGGTCCCAATGTTTACCCTTTATAGTCAGATTTGGACGGTTAATGCCGCAAAAACCATTATCAAAAGTAACCCCTTAATCCGCCTTGATTTATACTAAAATAAGGGATAAATTTCTAAAAATTTCAAAAAAATTTTTCAAAATGCAAGTAGACATAGAAAAAATTAAAAAATTACCACCAGATCAGAGAGAAGACTTCATGAAGATGTACTTGAAGCATAACGAGATGACCAAAGTGGATAATATCCAATCAAATTTTCTAAGTTTTGTAAAGCATATGTGGCCTGAATTTATAGAGGGACCCCATCATAAAATTGTTGCAGAAAAATTTAATTCACTGGCTGAGGGCACATTAAAAAGATTAATTGTGAATATGCCGCCAAGACATACGAAATCAGAGTTCGCCAGTTCCTTGTTGCCTGCTTGGATGATCGGGCGTACACCAAAATTAAAAATTATTCAGACAACTCACACAGGGGAACTAGCGATTCGGTTCGGTAGGAAAGCTAAAACATTAATTGACTCTCCTGAATATCAAGAAATTTTTTCAACACGCCTAAGAGAAGACTCTCAGGCCGCTGGTCGCTGGGAAACAGCACAAGGTGGAGAGTATTTTGCAGCTGGTGTCGGTGGAGCGATCACTGGAAGAGGTGCGGATCTGCTTATAATTGATGATCCTCACTCGGAACAAGATGCTTTAAACATGACTGCACTTGAGAGAGCTTACGAATGGTATACATCAGGTCCACGTCAAAGACTTCAGCCAGGTGGCGCCATCGTTTGCGTTATGACGCGGTGGAATACAAAAGATTTAACGGGAATGCTGATAGAACATCAAAAGGAAGCTAAATCAGATCAATGGGATCTAATAGAATTTCCAGCCATTATGCCATCAGGTAAGCCTGTCTGGCCACAGTATTGGAATGTCAAGGAACTAGAAACTGTAAAAGCTTCTTTATCCGTTGGTAAATGGAATGCACAGTGGATGCAGAACCCAACGTCAGAAGAAGGAGCCATTATAAAACGAGAGTGGTGGAAGAAATGGACAGCAGATAAACTTCCAAAATTAGAACACGTCATACAATCGTATGATACTGCCTTCATGAAAAAGGAAACAGCGGACTTTTCTGCTATAACAACGTGGGGAGTGTTTCGTGAGAATGAAGACCGTCCCGCTAATTTAATTTTAGTCGATGCCTTAAAGGGTAGATACGAGTTTCCAGAATTAAGAAGGAAGGCTCTAGAGTCTTATAAATACTGGCAACCAGAAACTGTCCTGATTGAAGCAAAAGCTTCAGGATTACCTTTGACCTATGAACTCAGAAACATGGGAATACCAGTTATTAACTTTACGCCGAGCAAAGGAAATGATAAACATACTCGTGTTAACTCAGTCGCACCACTATTTGAAAGTGGAACGATATGGGCGCCCACAAATAAAAATTTTGCGCATGAAGTAATTGAAGAATGCGCAGCATTTCCCTACGGGGATAATGACGACTTGGTTGACAGCATGACGCAAGCGGTCATGAGATTTAGACAGGGAGGATTGATACCTCATCCTGAAGACTATAAGGACGAGAAAAGACCCCCTAAGAAGTATAAATATTATTGGTAGGATATGGCATTAACAAAACAACAAGAAGGTCTTTTAAAATTACAGATTCAACATACTCCTGAATTCAAAACAGGTCTATATGAATCTGAACCACAATTGGGTTTTGGCGATGTGTTTAGTCCGCCTGTAGGCCCTTTGTATAACGTGGATCAAGTACCAGGAAGTGAGAGTTATTTTGAAGGGCCTGAGAACTTTGAGAACTATGGTCAAACAGCAGGACCTCTTCGTAATATTGATTTAGACAGAACAACAGGCATTATACAAGCTTTAGAAGCTAAAGACCCTACAGGGCAACTAACAGACGATTATATGAATACTTTTAGAATGACTGATGCTGGAGATCCTTATCAAGTTGTTCAATCAAGGCCTACAAAGTATGCAGAGTTTCAACAAAGACCTTATGATGATTTAGATTTAACACCACGTATGGATATATCAACGGTTCCTGCACAGGAGGAAGAAGGTGTTATTAATTATGGTTATACTTATGGACCTACAATAGATTCTGAGGGTTTACCACAAACTGGAACAACTTATATAAACCCAGAGTTAGCAAAATATATAACAACAAAACCAATGTCGCCAGCTAATCAGTTGCCAATATTTGACTCACAAACTGCACAGTTAGGGATGTACGGTGCAAAACCAGAAGACCTTATGAGGAAAGCAGTGGATACTATTCAACATGAATACGCACACAATATTTTAGATTTACCTGGATTTGAAAATATTATAGAAGGTGCAAAAAATGCACCCATACCTTCTAATTTAAAATTAAAAGGTCCCCCAGGATCAGATTTATCGGAAAAAAATAAAGAAGAAATATTTAACAGAGCTATCGATATTGAAAGATATTATAGACAATATGGAGAGCTTAACAATCCCATCGTAGAAAAAGATTTAGATTATGTACAGGATATTTTAGACAAAAAATATAAAAGAGATAAAGATAGTCCCTGGAGTTCTGCGCTTAGTTATATAAATTCTATGAGGCCCCAAGTTTTAAAATATTTTGATGAAGTAGATAGACAATCGAAAATGGGTTACATTAATAAACAAAAAACAAAACGAGGTATGCCAGAACATTTAGGAGATGCTGGTCAAAGTTTAGATGATATGTCGGGCGTAAAGAAAAAAGCAGCACCCCCAGGAGAAAAGGGTGGGCCAGGATATGTTACACCTAAAAAGAAAATTAAAGCTAGACACGCTCCACATCCAGATCGTGGTGGTGGCCGAAGACCAGATAAACCTGGTGGTTTTACAGATCCAGGAAAGGATAGTTATGGACCTCACAAAGCTCACGGTGGATTAATCGACGTTCCTTTTTCAGGAAGAAGCAGATACATATAATGGCAAGAAATTTAGATGAACCAGGTGCAAATTTTAATCAGTTATTAGAGTTATCTTTAAGACTTGAAAACGCTAGAACCTTTGCAGGAACTAAAGTCGCTGATGCATCTACAGAAATGGAACAATCTCCAGATTCTTTTTTAAGATCTGGTGAAACTTTAGAAGATTGGGATACAACATTTAGAAAACCCAATGCTGCTGGCGGCAGAGTAGGTTTTAATAAGGGTGGATCATTTCAAGATATACTTAGAAACTATTGGCAAGGAATAGGCCCATGGGGACAAGGAAAGCTTGGAGCTTTTTATACTTCTGATTTATATGATGCATTAGCTCCGTATCTTGGCATGTTTAATAAAGGTGGCCGTGTCTATGGTAAATACGCCCAGCAACTAGCATCAGGCGGCAGAGCAGGCGTGTTAAGAGATGGATTATTTGGTGGTGGACCTCCTGGTGTTCATGGTAGAGAAACAGGTGGTGGTTATTCTGATAGAGAACGTCACGAACGAAGACAACCTGTAAAGGGACCACCAGGTGGTGGAGATCCAGGAATGACTTATACAGCGCCTCCTTCAGAAGAAGCAGCATTTGAAGCTATGTGGAAAGGAGCTCCTCCAAGCATGAGAGAAAGAGAAAAAATGTTCCGAAAACATAGAACCGCTAAATTACTGGAAGAAAAGAGAATAAGTGATTTTGATAAAAAAATAGCAGAGCGAGAAAAACTTTATCCTTATACTGATATGACGGAAGAAGAATTCTCGAAAAAGCATTCTAAAGTTTATGATTTTATGAAGAAAGATCCTGCTTGGGATTGGAAAACTTTTCAAAAAGTTAGTTTTGCTAATCCTGAAGAAACGTTTCAAGCAACGGGAGGAAGAGAGCTAAAACTTCCTATTGGGGAAACTGATCTAAAAAACATAGATCTTTTTTTGACTCCGTTTGGAGAAACGAATTATGAAATGAGTAGTGCAGGTCCACATAACAAGACCAGAATCATGTCGGATCAGGACAAGGCAGCGGTAGCTTTACATGAAATGAGACATAAAAAAATATTAAATTATCCCCCCTTGGTAGAGGCACAACCTCCTAATGTGGTGTATAGTACAAACTTATGGGATAACGTTGGAACTTTCCCTGGTCGAAATCCTCCATTGACGATGTCACATATGAAAAAACCTCTTGTGTATCGTCAGCAGACGCCTCCAGGTAGTAGAACTAAATTTTCTTCTCCCATGGATATGCATGAACTTTTTATTAGATTTATGGATAGAAGGTATGGTCCAAATTTTGAACCGCGAGACTATACACCTTATTTCGATAAAATTTGGAGAGATGAATGGGAACCTTATGCAGAAGAATATGAAAACATTCTAACAGATCCTTATCTTGATCTTTCACCAGTTAATTTAGCAGGTGGCGGTCGTGTTCCATTAAACAAGGGCACAACACCTTATAATGCAGAAACTTTTAAAGAAAAAAGTGATTTATATTTACAAGCTATTTTAGGAACTTCTGATAAAGACTTTTATAGATCAAAATTACAAAATGAATATGAGAAAGCAATGAAGGAAGGAGCATTAAGTGCTAAAGAGGCAACGGAATGGGTTCGAGAAAGAGCAAAACTTTATTCAACTTTAATAAATGAATCTAAAAGACAAGAACGAACTTTGAGTCAAGAACTTAGAGGCATTGGTAGCTTTTCTTTACCTACTCCTTATGGTGTAGAACCCGATATTAATAAATACTATGAAGATAAAAAAGCTATGGGTGGTAGAGTTGGTCTTGCAGAAGGAGACACGCCTAGTCAGGCGTGGATGAGAAACAATTTTTTTAAAAGCGGTTATGATGATAAAGGTGTAATTACTTTATATGAATATATGAATGGTCCAATAGGGTGGAGTGATTATATGAGCTATGGACCAGGTGCATCGTGACCAAGAAATTAACAACCACAATCCCACCAAAATCAGGCCCAATACCACAGGGGTTGAATATTAAATATAATACTGCTAAAGTAGTAGTATCGGAGAAAATAAATGGCAGAAATAGACAAGTCTTTACCAAACGTAAAGCAAACAATAAACGTACCTAGTCAAGAGGACGTAGAATTAGCGGAACAGGAAAAACTTATTGAACAGCAAGAAGCTGGTCAACCTGTTGAAGCAACAGAAAACGAAGACGGCAGTGTTGATATAAATTTTGATCCAAATACTGTGAGTCCTGGACAAGATGCTGGACACTTTGCCAATTTAGCAGAATTACTTCCAGACAATATTTTAGATCCATTAGGTTCTAAACTTTATCAAGATTTTACAGATTATAAAACTTCAAGAAAAGAATGGGAGCATTCTTATATTAAAGGTTTAGATCTTTTAGGTTTTACTTACGAAGAACCAACAGAACCTTTTAGAGGAGCTTCAGGTGCAACACACCCAGTGTTAGCTGAAGCGGTAACTCAATTTCAATCATTAGCTTACAAAGAATTATTACCTGCAGAAGGTCCAGTTAGAACTCAAATATTAGGAATGCCTAATCCAGATAAAGAAGCTCAGGCGTTGAGAGTTAAACAATTTATGAATTATCAAATTATGGATCAAATGGATGAATATGAAGCAGAATTTGATCAAATGTTATTTTACTTACCACTTGCTGGTTCTGCGTTTAAGAAAATCTATTATGATGAAATAATGCAGAGAGCAGTTTCAAAATTTGTTCCTGCGGATGATTTAGTGGTTCCGTATACAGCTACCTCATTAGATGATGCGGAATCGATCATTCATATCGTTAAAATGTCAGAAAATGAATTAAGAAAACAACAGGTGGGAGGATTCTATAGAGATTTAGAATTGAATCCATCTTTCTTAAGTGAAACAGATGTTGAGAAAAAGGAAAGAGATTTAGAAGGAGTTTCTAAGGGAAGAGATGATAGAATTTATACATTATTAGAATGTCATGTTAATTTAGATTTAGATGGCTTTGAAGATAAAGATGAAACAGGCGAACCTACAGGAATAAAACTTCCTTATCTTGTAACTGTTGAAGATGGTACAAGAAAAATTTTATCTATTAGAAGAAACTATGAAGTAGGGGATGTACTAAAAAAGAAAATTCAATATTTTGTTCACTTTAAATTTTTACCAGGACTTGGTTTTTATGGTTTTGGTTTAATACATATGATTGGTGGACTATCTAGAACAGCAACAGCAGCATTGAGATCAATGCTAGATGCAGGTACCTTGTCTAATCTACCTGCAGGCTTTAAAATGCGTGGCATAAAAATGAGAGATGAAGCACAAGCTATTCAACCAGGTGAATTTAGAGATGTAGACGCACCAGGTGGAAATTTAAGAGATGCTTTCATGCCATTACCTTTTAAAGAACCTTCAGCTACACTATTACAACTTATGGGTGTCGTGGTACAAGCAGGACAAAGGTTCGCATCTATTGCGGACATGCAAGTAGGCGAGGGTAATCAACAGGCAGCAGTGGGCACGACAGTAGCTTTGTTGGAAAGAGGATCTCGAACAATGTCGGCAATTCATAAAAGATTATATGCTGCAATGAAAAGAGAATTTAATTTATTAGCAAGAGTTTTCAAATTATATCTACCTCCGATCTATCCGTATGATGTTGTTGGTGGTCAAAAACAAATCAAGCAAACTGACTTCGACGACAGAGTAGATATACTGCCAGTTGCAGATCCAAATATCTTTAGTCAAACTCAAAGAATATCCCTCGCACAAACGGAGCTGCAATTGGCAACATCAAATCCACAACTTCATAATCAATATGAGGTTTATCGGAACATGTACGAAGCTTTAGGTGTAAAAGATATTGATTTAATTTTAAAAAAACCACCTCAACCAACTCCAAAAGACCCTGCATTAGAGCATATTGATGCAATGGCTGGAAATAAGTTTCAAGCATTTCCTGGACAGGATCATCAATCACATATTACAGCGCATTTGAATTTTATGTCGACAAATATGGTTCGAAATGCACCTATGGTGGCTGCCGCAATTGAAAAAAACTGTTTAGAACACATTTCTTTGATGGCACAAGAGCAAATTGAGCTAGAATTTAATGAAGAAATGCAGCAATTAGCGCAAATGCAGCAAATGATGCAACAAAATCCGCAAAATCAGCAAATACAGAATGAAATGATGGCCTTACAGCAAAAAATTGAAGCTAGAAAAGCAACTTTAGTCGCAGAAATGATGGAAGAATTCGCAAAAGAGGAAAAAGCGATTACTTCACAATTTGATAATGACCCAATTGCTAAATTAAGAGCTAGAGAGCTTGATATTAGAGCAATTGACAATGAACAGAAGCGAAAAGAAGCTCAAGAGAAGTTGAATATTGATAAAATGAAGGCTATGATGGCACAAAATATTCATGAAGATAAATTAGATCAAAATGAAGAATTAGCAGAATTAAGAGCTGATACTTCAATTGAAAAACAAGAAATGGCGAATGAAAATAGATTGACACTCGCTAGAATGAAACCTAAAACAAACGGAAGGAGTCAATAATGACAAAAGGACTAGGATATGCACCAACAGCAGGAAAAGCTAAAGTTATCTCTACACCTAATGCAAATAAGAACAATAAACCTGTTCCAGCAGATAAGTGGAAGAAGGATACTAATCCTGTTAAGGGCACAAAAGCTGCTAGAAAACAGAAACCTGTAACTTGGTATTAGTATGGCATTTCCAATATTAGGGGCGCTTAAATTAGCTTTAAACGCTGGCAGTCACATATATAAAAAACGTCAAGAGACAAAAATGGCTATGGCTGATGCTCAGCATATGGCTGCCACAAAAATGGCCCGAGGCGAGACGGAATACCAGGGCAAACTTTTAGAAGCCCGTCAAGCAGACTATAAGGACGAGGTAGTTTTGGCGATTCTAACACTGCCCATTTTGGTGCTCGCATATGGGGTATGGTCGGACGATCCGCTGGCTATGGAGAAGATTAAGGTTTTTTTCGAACATTTTCAGGCACTGCCTAGTTGGTTCACTAATTTGTGGATCCTTGTATGTGCGTCAATTTTTGGTATAAAGGGAACACAAATTTTTAGAAATGGAGGAAAAAAATAATGTCAGACAAAACTAAAGATAAAGTAGCTGAAAAAATGAAAAAAGAAACTCCTTTAACTGATAAATTTCAAATAGGATTAAGCCCTGTAACTCATTTAAGAAAATATTTTATAAAAAAAGGTTTAAAAGGGAAATCTAAAAGACCTAAAGGTGGTTGGACACCTGGAGCTTAATAAATAATGCCAGGAAAAGAAATTAAAGGAAGAAGTAAAAGAGCAAAGTATAATAAAGGTGGAAGAGTAAAACTTAACACAGGTGGCTATATCGGAAGATATATTAAAGGTGATCTTGGTGGTAAGAAAGTTTCAAATCCATCTTATGCAAAATACTATAAAGGATTGGTATAGGTGGATCCATTAGTAGTTGTTGCTAAATTACAAAAAATATTACAGGAAAATCTTCAAAGAATCGGTGACACCATGATTAGCGGTGGTATTGACAATATGGAGAAATATCAGTATATGTTAGGACAAGCACGCGCATATCAGTACGCGCTTCAGGAAATCTCAAACCTGCTAAAAGCTAAGGAGCAAAAAAATGAGCAAGGAAACGTTATCGACCTCGGAAAAGGAAGTTCCAAAAATTAGGAACGCCTTAACTGAAAAATATCGATCAGAGGAAAAAGAACCTCTAAATCCAGAAAATATTCAAAAGCAAAAAGCACAGCTACCAGATCCTAGTGGCTGGAGACTTTTAGTTTTACCTTTCACACCGAAAGAAAAAACTAAAGGTGGAATTTTAATTGCACAAGAATCATTAGAGAAATTACGTATCGCAACTAATTGCGGTTATGTTTTAAAGGTAGGACCGTTGGCCTACTATGACAAAGAAAAGTTTCCAACGGGACCGTGGTGTAAAAAAGGTGATTGGGTTATTTTTGCACGTTACGCAGGATCAAGACTACCCATCGAAGGCGGTGAAGTACGCATATTAAATGACGATGAGGTTTTGGGTAAAATAGATAATCCAGAATCCGTACTTCATAATATTTAACATAGGAGGAGAACTATGCCAGAAGATAAAGAACCAAAAACAGTAGATATTGATACTTCAGGACCAGGAGCTGATGTTGAACTTCCTGAAGAAAAAGTAACAGAAAATGTAGAGGTTGTAGATGAAACAGTTACAGACAGTCCTAAGCCCGATGATACATCTGAGAAATCTGATGTCGAGTCTGATGTTCAGGATAGCAAACAAGAAGCAAGCGACGAGAAACAAGAAACGAAAACAGAAGAGAAAAAAGAAGAACTAGAACAATACAGTGAAGGTGTTCAAAAAAGAATAGCAAAATTAACTAAAAAGTGGCGAGAAGCTGAAAGGCAAAAAGAAGCCGCTATAGATTTTGCTAAAGGCGGTCAAGTAGAACTTTCTCATTTGAAAAATAGGCTAACAAGATTAGAACCTAATTATGTTAGCGCAATGGAGGATAAAGTTACAGCTGGACTAGAGGCAGCTAAAGCAAAACTTGCAGCAGCAAGAGAAGCAAATGATATTAATGCGGAAGTAGACGCGCAAAAAATGATTGCTCAAATTGGTGTTGAAGAAGCAAGAGTTATTGCTTTAAAGGCACGTGCTGAAGAAACTAAAACTAGAATGGAGAATGTAAGAACTCCTTCTTTAGATCAAACTTTAGGTCAAACACCTATAGCAGATCCAAAAGCAGAAGCATGGGCTGAAAGAAATCCATGGTTTGGAGCAGACTCAGCAATGACTTATACTGCTTTTGATTTACATAAAAAACTAACAGAACAAGAGGGGTTCGACCCAAATACAGATGAGTATTATGTTGAAGTTGATAAGCGAATGAGACTTGACTTCCCGCATAAATTTGATAGAACTGAACCTAAGGAATCGACTAAACCGACACAAACAGTAGCGTCAGCGACGCGAAGTGTCAAACCTGGTCGCAACACCGTGAGACTCACATCCTCAGAGGTAGCAATCGCTAAAAAATTAGGTGTGCCACTTGAAGAATATGCGAAACAAAAACAATTCACGAAGGAGGCATAAGCATATGCAAGACGATAAAATAAAAACTTCCCGTGCGAGTCAAACAAGAGCTAAGACAGCGAAAAAAACTGTTTGGACTCCACCATCATCTTTAGATGCACCCCCTGCACCAGATGGGTACCATCACAGATGGATAAGAGCCGAGTCTATGGGCTTTGATGATACAAAGAACATGGCAGGTAAACTGAGATCAGGATACGAGCTTGTAAGAGCTGATGAATATCCAGATCAAGATTATCCAGTTCTGGGTGAAGGAAAATACAAAGGGGTCATCGGAGTTGGCGGCCTATTGCTGGCTAGGATATCTAATG
>VTLG01001277.1_pt1 | contig 14775 bp, 18 predicted proteins | sample 4694571 | NCBI WGS metagenome assembly VTLG01 (sample SAMN12604809, study PRJNA352737) | marine metagenome | biome: ENVO:00000447; feature: ENVO:00000209|ENVO:00000569|ENVO:01000036; material: ENVO:00002151; isolation source: viral sequences binned using virsorter ...
ACCCTAATAGAACAGAAGGAGATATCAAACGACTCTTTGATGACGAATACGATGGATCGGACTATTGAAGACATTTATACCTACGAGAAACAAGCATTAGATTTGTTACGCGAAAGGTTTAAAGGTAAAGAAGATCACCCGAATTATAAAGAATTACAAGCATTACTAATAGATCAAATCAACGATGAACTAAGAGATTATGCCACTGACGACTGCACAGATAGACGAGCAAATGACCTTAGAGAAGGAGGCAATTGCTTTGGGAAGCAAGAGGTTAACCGACCAGACTATTAAACTGGAGAATCAAAACTATGCTTCCGCTACTATCTATGGTATTAGTAGTATAGATTCATTATTACCGCATTTAATAAAACGTATCGACGAAACTACTTCACGAATACACGAACGTAAGAATGGAGTTGCATTCAAAGAAATACATAAATACTTAAAAGATTTAGATTCTGAATCTGCTGCTATCATAGCATGTAAGATTACATTTGATAAAGTATTTGGATATAAGGAAGGATGTAATCAAGCAGTTACCGTATGTAAATCCATTGGACATGCCATTGAACAAGAATGTCAGATGAGACATTACGAGACTCATGCACCCGGATTACTGAATGTATTGAAAAAGAACTACTGGCATAGATCAATAGGAACACAGCAGAAACTCGTTGTAATAAGAACATTAATGAATCGTTATGATGTTAAACAATGGACAACGTGGAATGAAAAGGTTCGTATTAAATTAGGTGCATGGTTACTTGAATGCATCATGGAATCTAGTCAATGGTTCTCAAGGCAGCATATAAAAATAGGCAAGAGAAGTAACACCTTTGTTGTCCCTACCCCTGAGTTTATGGACATCAAAGATGATGTAATGGCTAACGCAGAGTTATTTAGCCCTTTAACTTGGCCAATGTTAATACCTCCAAAAGATTGGTCTAATAATACTGCTGGAGGTTATCTTCTTAATGAGGTAATGCATGGTCATGACTTAGTGCGTCACGGTAACGGGGACCCTATACAGGGAGAAACACCACTGGCATTTTTAAATAGAATACAGAAGGTTGCATATCGCCTAAATCCTTTCACAATCAAGGTCGCTGAGACCTTACAAGAGAGAGGTATTAGTGTAGGTAAATTTCTTCCGATTATTAATTATGAGTTACCGCCTAAACCACCAGATATAGCAGAGAATAAAGAGTCTCGTAAGGCTTATAGAAGGGAGGCGGCAGAGATAAATAATAAGAGAGCAGCAGAGTTCAAGAGATCCTGCCGCACAAGAATGACAATGGACGCAGTTCAACGCTTTAAGAATCGTGAAAGGTTTTATCTACCTTGGTCTTTTGATTATAGGGGAAGGGCTTATGCAATTCCTGCATTTCTTACAGTCCAAGATACAGACTTTGGAAAATCGCTTATTAACTTCGCTGATACATCTTACATCACAGAATCTGGTGAAAGATGGATCGCATTCCAAGTCGCAACCACCTACGGTTTAGATAAAGCTACGATGTCTGAACGTTTGGATTGGGTATCTAATAACATACCGTTGATTACCAGAGTAGCCAAGGATCCAATAGATAATCTTGGTGACTGGGAGGCAGCGGACGAGCCGTGGCAATTCTTAGCGGCTTGTGAGGAGTACTATGCGGTAGTAACTAAACGTACCAGAAACACAACTCGCTTATGTGTGGCCACGGATGCTACATGTAGTGGGCTTCAGATCCTTGCTGGTTTAGCAAGAGACCGCAAGACAGCACAACTCGTCAATGTGTTGCCTTCTGAACGTCCACAAGACGCATATAAGGTGGTAGCTGAGACTGCAAAGCCTTTTATACCACCTTCATTACATAAGGTATGGGATAGGAAGTGTGTCAAACGCACAGTTATGACTATACCCTACAATGCTAAACCTTACTCTAATAGATCTTATATTAAGGATGCACTAAAAGAGAAAGGTATAGAGATAGATAAAGATGATCTCACAATCACGGTTGCAGCTGTGAGGGATGCTATGAATAACATAGTTCCTGGTCCAATGTCTGTTATGAAATGGATTGAAGATGAGGTATCTAAAACTATTAAACGAGGATCTACAGAATTACAATGGGTTACACCATCAGGATTCGTAGTGAATCAACGTATTATGCTTACAGAGAAGAAGAATATTAAGTTACAACTATTAGGTGAGTGTCAGTTAAAGATAGCTATTGATAAAGATAAAGTTGATTTATCTAGACACAAAGCTGCTACTGCTCCTAATCTAATACATTCTCTAGATGCATCACTACTGCACCTTAGTGTGCAACGATTTGATAAGCCGATAGCATTAATTCATGACAGTGTGTTAACAAGAGCTACTGATATGGATGAGTTATCTGCTATAATAAGGGAAACGTACATGCATTTATTTGCAGAGCGTGATTACCTTAACGATTTTGCCTCACAAATAGGGGCAGAAAGTAAACCACCGATTATAGGTGACTTAAAACCTGAGTCGGTTATTGATTCAACTTATTTTTTCTGTTAAATGTATTCACTATTTGACCCATTCTTCGCACCCTCAACTATTGTTGTGGTGTCAGAAGAGAGACTGAAAGCTGCTGAACTTAAAGCTAAGGAGAAGCAACTGTTACAAGTTAAAGTACAAATCGAAAACTTACAAGAGTTTTATGATAGATTAGAAGGCGAAGTAAAAGCATTATCTCCTGCTAAAGAAACTAAGGAGGTAAATGAGCCAAATGCCTAAGAATGTACACGTTACTGATACTATTAAATTGGAGGGATTCCAAGCTATACTAGAACCTGGTAAGTTTGGCTACTCACTCTCGGCTGTGGTTGATAATAAAGTTATCGACAAGCTAGAAACTGAGAGGACTGAAGTTCTTAAATGGGCTGAATCCAAGCTCAAGAATCCTAAAAGAGCTACACTAAAACCCACACCCTGGGAAGAAGTAGCAGAAGGAAAACATAAAATTAAATTCTCTTGGGGAGAAGATAAAAGACCACCTGTTGTAGACGCAGAGGGATCACCTCTAACAGATACAAAGATACCATTATATGGAGGATCTAGTGTTAAACTTGGTTTCTATCAAAAACCTTATATTCTTCGGGATGGGGTTACCTATGGTAGTTCTCTTAAGTTGGTTGGTGTTCAGGTTGTCAAACTAAATACAGAAGCTGGTGTTAAAGCTGATGATGACTTATCAACTGAACAGGTAGCTGACTTATTTGGTAAGACAGAAGGTTTCTTATCTACTGATACACCACCAGCAGTAGAACAAAATGAAGAAGACGACTTCTGATTATACAGAATGGGCTCAAAAAGCCTATGATAAATTGAAAAATAAAAAGGAACCTAAGTTCCGTTCTAAGCTTGAAGAGAAGGTAGCAACCCTTCTCAAAGAGTTAGGTATCTCTTATGAATACGAATCAACTCAGGTTCCTTATACCATCCAGCATAATTATACTCCTGATTTTGTGCTCCCAAACCATGTCTATTTGGAAACAAAGGGATACTGGGACCCAGCAGACAGAAGGAAAGTGTTGGCTGTTAAACGAGACAATCCAGACATAGATTTAAGGATGGTGTTTCAATCACCTTATAATACTATATCTAAAAAGTCTAAGACAACTTACGCAAAATGGTGTGACAAACATGGAATACCATGGAGCGCTTATCATGAAATACCACTCGAATGGCTGATATAAATGAAGCTGAGTTCGTAAGACATGAGAGTTGTGATAATTGTGGGTCATCTGATGCTAATTCTTTATATTCAGATGGCTCCTATTTCTGCTTTTCATGTAGAACTTACACACCCGCAGAGGGTATAAATCTTAATTCACAATCACCAAGGACGATGACAAATGTTAAGCTCAGAGGAGAAGCACAAGCTCTGCACAGACGAGGACTTTCTGAAAAAACTTGCGGAAAGTTCAGGATTTACAGAGACGGAGCTACTTTACTCTTTCCATATTTTACGAGCGATGGAGTTCTTAGCGGAATCAAAGTAAAGAATAAAAGAAAGGAGTTTACATATGAAGGAATTTCCACTGATACCCTATTCGGTCAGCATTTGTTTCCTAGTACTGGTAAACGTATTGTTGTTACTGAGGGTGAATTAGATGCAGCATCCTGTTATGAAGCGATGTCAGGTTGGCCGATGGTCTCCTTACCGCATGGTGCGGCATCAGCTAAGAAAGATGTCCAGAAACAAATCCCGTTATTCCAAGGATATGAAGAGATCGTCTTATTCTTCGATAATGACGAACCTGGACGCAAAGCAGCAGAAGAGACTGCAGGGGTCTTACCTCCAGGTAAGGTTAAAATCGCACGTATGGAGACATATAAGGATCCATCAGAAGCGTTACAAGCCAAAGACCCAGAAGCAATTAGAAAGGCTATATGGGATGCAAAACCGTATAGACCAGATGGAATTATTGAAGGAAAATCATTATTAGAAGTAGTAACCACACCACAAGCACCATATGACCATGAGTACCCATTCAAAGGACTTAACACGAAATTACGAGGGATCAGGTACGGCGAACTTGTTACATTTACTGCTGGCTCTGGAAGCGGAAAAACCAGCATCATGCGTCACATCGCAACTGACCTACTGCAAAAAGGGGAATCAGTTGGTATCCTGGAACTTGAAGCATCTAATAGGAGAACAGCTCTTGGATTGATGTCCACAGCAGTTGGAAAAAATTTATTAATAGGAGAACATGATGAACGAGAACTCACCTCCGCCTTTGAACGAAGTATTGCTGATTGGAATGTCTATTTGTTTGATGGCTTTGGGAGTTTTGACCCGAATGTTATTTACAACAGGATCGAATACCTTGCCAGTGGACTGGAGTGCCGTGTTATATTCCTTGACCATTTATCCATATTATTAAGTGGTCTTGATGGGGATGAGCGTCGCATGATAGATACCACAATGACAAAGTTACGTTCATTAGTAGAAAGAACAGGTATATCTTTATTTTTAGTATCACATTTAAGGAGAAGTGGAAATGATAGGGCTTCGCACGAAGAGGGAGGACGAATTAACTTGTCCTCACTTAGAGGATCTCACAGCATTGCTCAAATATCAGACACGGTTGTTGCCCTCGAAGTCGATCAGCAAGCCGATTCTGATAGAAAACTTACGACAGTTAGAGTACTTAAAAATCGCTATTCAGGCGAAGTTGGCAGAGCCTGTGAACTGAGTTATGATTTAAACACTTGCAGATTTACTGAAAATGAAACTACGGAACCACCAATTTTCAACCCAGCCACCGATTTTTGATGGGGGGTATGAACATCCATGGTATAAACATCAGAAGAAAGATAAACTAATTAGACCTAACCCACCTACGAAAGAAGCAATTGAAAGAGCAAAGTTTGTTGACAAAACCTACCACTGGAGTAGGGACAATAGTGTTCGACCTAGAAAGCAACGGGTTACTAAATAACGCATCACGTATTCACTGTATGGCACTCCATTATTGTGATACGGATACTACTGAAACATACAACGATGAGAAAATTTCCAATGATGCAAAGTACCTACCGATGGGTAATCATTCCATCACAACAGCAATTACGTCCCTTGAAACGGCTGATACTGTTGTCGGTCACAATATCATCGGCTTTGATTTACCTCTCATTAAAAGGCTCTACCCTTTCTTTACTTATCCTCCTGTTATTGTTGACACTTTGTTGTTATCTAGGTTATATCATCCGAACTTATATGATATAGATAAGAATCAAGAATGGAAAGATATGCCTACTAAATTATATGGATCTCATTCTCTTAAAGCTTATGGCTACCGTCTAGGTTTACACAAAGGTAACTTTGGTGAAGACACAGATTGGAAAGAGTGGTCGCAAGAGATGCAAGATTATTGTGTACAAGACGTTAAAGTTACAGAGAAGTTATGCGAACACTTCCGCCCCTACCTCCTTGGCTCCAATTAGAGCACAAGGTAGCACAAATACTTACTGAACAGGAACAACATGGATGGTATTTTAACGAAAGAGCTGCATGGGAGCTTGAGTCTGCTCTCCGAAGAGAGTATGAAGAAACTACGCAGTTACTACGAAACAGGCATCCTTTCGTCAAAGGATCAGAATTCACTCCTAAACGAGCTAACCGAACAAAAGGCTACGTTGAAGGCGCTAGATTCACTAAACTAAAGGAGTTAAATCCCACATCAAGGGATCATATATCATGGATCTTACAGACACATTATGGTTGGACGCCTTCCTTACTAACGAACTCAGGGAAGGCGGTTATAGACGAGACCGTGCTAAAAGACATTGGCTCGGATATAGCTCTAGCTTTTCTGAAACTTCTGGATCTGACGAAGCAGTTAGGGATGATATCCGAAGGCGTGAACGCATGGCAGAAGCTTGTTACGAAGTCTAGGATACATCATCATTGTTCAGTTGCTACATCTACATTTAGATGTGCACATCGTAAACCAAATTTAGCCCAGGTACCAGCAAATGAAAACTTTAGGAAACTTTTTACGGCATCCCCTCACATGGTTATGTGCGGTGCCGATCTTAGTGGTATTGAGCTTAGAATATTATCCCATTATCTTGCGAGGTTTGATAGAGGACGCTATGCGGAAATCCTTGTCAACGGAGACATTCACCAAACAAATGCCGATAGAATTGGAATCACTAGATCTCAAGTCAAAACCGTCACCTATGCCTTCCTTTACGGAGCAGGCGACACCAAAATTGGATTAAGCTATGACAAACAGTTATCCAAGGACAAGGCGACAGCAAAGGGCAAAGAGATTAGGAAAGCTTATGTTGATGCCATTCCAGGTCTTAAAGAACTTCTGGAAGGGGTACACAAAGCTAGTGAGAGGGGTTATGTTTATGGACTCGACCACCGTCGTATCCTCGTTGACTCGAGGCATAAGTCCCTCAATTACCTCTTACAGGGGTCGGCAGCGATCCTCGCCAAAAGATGGATGGTATTAGCCAATGAACATCTACCAAAAACTGCTCGACAAGTTGCATTCATTCATGATGAATTACAATTTGAAGTCGAACAAAAAGATCTAGAAGATCTAAAATTCTTACTGGAACTAACTGCTGTACAAGCAGGAGAGTTCTACAACTTACGTTGTCCAATAGCCGCTGAATCTACTAGTGGCAAAAATTGGGCAGAAACTCATTAACCACCTATGAAATTATTAATTGATGCAGACTACATCGTATATAAGTCCTGCGCTGCAGCGGAGACTGAAGTTGACTTTGGTGATGACGTTATCCTTGTCACTAGTAACTTTAGTGATGCATATAAAGCTACCATTGGAGAACTTACCAGAATTAAAGACAAATTTGGGTCATTCGCTGATCTAGTCTTATTCTTTTCTGATACTGTAAATTTTCGGAAAAAAATTCTACCCGAATATAAAGGGCATCGAAATCGTAAGAAGCCTTGCGGTTACAAACGTGTGCAGGAAGCACTGAAGAATGAATACAGAGTTATCAAAATGCCTACACTTGAGGCTGATGATGCACTAGGTATATTTGCTACAAAACATCCTGGTAATATAATTGTGTCCCCTGATAAGGATATGAAACAGATACCAGGTGAGTTATATAACCTAGATGAGAAGTTCACAATCACCAAGGAGGCAGGTGCTAAATGGCATCTGATACAAACCTTAGCTGGTGATCAAACAGATGGATACCCAGGAGTACCAGGCATTGGTGTTAAAAGAGCAGAAGCTCTCTTTAATAAAGAAGGATACTCATGGAAAACTGTTAAGCAAGCCTTTGAAGATAAAGGTTACACTGCTTTAACGGCTATAACTAATGCTAGACTTGCACGTATACTAACTGTAGATGACTATGACTTCGACAAACAAGAACCAATACTTTGGTCCCCCGCCTCCGATTACCAAGTTAACGATAGAGCAGGATCTAAAGATGAGGGTAATTGAAGACAAATTAAATGAAAGTTATGATAGAAATAAAGAACATATCATTACATTATTCCTAGCCCTACAGAGACAGAACTTTGTAATGGGTAATTCTTTGAAAAATTTAATAGATCATTGGCCACATGAAGAAATCGTTTTTATCCACTCAGGCGAGGGAATTCCGATCTAAGTACAATCTAAAAAATGATGCTACTAGAGCAACTAGGCAGCGTCAAAGAGATTTGATTGTTGAAGAGTTCAAGGAATTCATAGAGGCTGAAGGAATGTTATTTAGACATGGAAGAAATGCTAAAGAAGAGTGTCTAAAAGAACTTGCTGATCTAGTATATGTATGCTATCAGTATGCAGAGAACATGGGATGGTTCTTAGATGAAGCATTAGACCGTGTTCACTTATCAAATATGTCCAAACTCGGTGAGGACGGTAAACCTATCTACCGAGAAGATGGTAAGGTCTTAAAAGGACCAAACTATAAACCACCCACACTAGAAGACTTATTCTAATGACTGCTGAACTTATATCTCGCACAGGGCGGGTCCAATCATGGTTGGATAATCCTGAATCACGCCTTCCCGTGAGTTGTACGGTTTTTGTCGTTGAAGACTCAATGGAAGGTCCAGAGGGCATTGAAGCTAGCTGGAGATTTGCATCACATGCATTAAGAAATGGAGCAGGTTGTGCTATACACCTGTCCAAGTTACGTCCTAAAGGACATGAGAATGGTAAAGGATTGACCGCTAGTGGTCCAGTATCCTTTGCTAAGATATACTCCTCACTAAACGAAACACTACGTCGTGGGGGTGTCTATAAGAATGGGGCTGTAGTTATACATTTGGATGCAGACCATAAAGATATAGTAGATTTTATTACTACACCTAGATCAGAGTTACCATGGGTAAAGCGATGTGTTGATATCGACCCTGGACTCTGGAATCAAATGGACAATACCACCAAAGAGGCATTAATCTATGGAATTAGATCAGGAGACATCTGGCTCAACAAAATCAAATATAACAAAAGAGGAGAAAGGATATTCGGAAACGTGTGTCTTGAGGTTTACCTGCCGTCACGTGGAACATGCTTGCTCCAGCATGTCAATCTCGCTGCCTGTGATGCACGGAATATCAAAAAGGCTTTCGCTAGAGGTATGTCCGAGTTGTGCGATCTCCATGGCAGAACAGGCGTTGGAGGGACTGGAGAGTACTTACCCTCGGACACGGACAGGCAAGTCGGGCTCGGAATGCTTGGACTGGCCAATCTCTTACGAAGGTACAGCGTAACTTATGAAGAGTTTGGTAATGCATTAGAATCAGTAAATGATCAAGCACCTTACCACGGTAAGGAGAATGCACTATCTTTAGCTTATTCATTAAGAGAAGGTATAGAAGCAGGTGCATATATTGCTAAAAATAATCATATGGAAAGAGCTTTTGCTATAGCTCCTACCGCCTCCTGTTCATATAGGAGTGAAGATTTGGATGGCTTTACAGCTGCACCAGAAATAGCACCTCCAATAAGCCATACTGTAGACAGAGACAGTGGAACTTTTGGAGTACAAACATATAATTATGGCGAAGTCGAGATCGCCTCAGAAGTTGGTTGGGATGCTTACCTTAAAGTAGCCAATCAATTAATGATAATGCTCGATAAAACGGGACTTCTTCACGGCTATAGCTTTAACTCATGGAGTGATGTTGTAGAATACGATAATGAATTCGTGGAAGAGTGGCTGCTATCACCGCAGACCTCCCTCTACTATAGCCTTCAGGTAATGGGCGACGTACAGGACAAGAGCGATGCGTATGCAGCATTAGATAAAGCCGAAGTCGATGATTACTTGCAGGACATTCTCGGAAATACCGAGCCAATAACCTGTGATTGTCAAGAATAATGAGAAAACATCCCTATCAAAAATTATTAGAACGTAAACGGACTTGGACACCAGTCCAACCTACAAAAGGAGAGGTGAAATACGGTGCTGAAGAAACCATCAAGCGGGCTCTTGCAATTCGTCATATGGAGCTACCAGTTGGAGAATTTATTAAAGAAGGTCTTGAGAAAGAGGTACCAGCTATCGCTAGGGAACTTCTTGAATCAAACGTTAAAGACGAGATTAAACATGATCTTGCCCTGGGCTATATCGTAGATGCTCATGGTGCAGACGAACAAGCAGAAGCGGAGGCGTTAAAGTTAAGAGATGCATGGATTGCACACCCTGACCATACTATTACCAAAGCTCTCGTGGCTGAAAGAGCAATCTTCTTTGTTCTACTCCCTTTCTTTAGGTTTAATGGGGATCCTGCTCTTCGCACTGTATCTGCCGACATCTCGAGGGACGAGCAGATCCATGTCGGAAGTAATTCTCTTGTATGCGCTGAGTTGGGTCTATCTGCTAGCCCTTCTTTGGATAAACTTAGGAAAGCCACTATTAACTGGGTACTACAACCCCTAGGTACAAATACCTACGACAAATATTTGGACAAAAAATTCTGGCTAGATGCAAGCGACAGATTAATGTACGAAGGCAAAGCACCAGAGTTTTCTGACACCAAGGCGGCAAGAATGCCAGCATTTTTTGAACATGCAAACACAAATCTACCCCAGTACGCTTAGTCTTCACACTGAGAAACTGGAGAAATTAATTGAGGACTTGGAGTTAAAGTTCCCTTCGAGTCCCATCCATCCTAAAGAGGAGCTTCCATCCATCATGTACCGAGCTGGTCAAGCTAGTGTCGTTGCATATGTAAAACAAATATTAAATGAGGAGAATTAATTATGTGCTTTGGACGGAGAAGCAGCCCAGCTCCTACACCTATGTCCACACCTGCACCAATCATGGGTAGAAACCCTGATTTAGCAAGGGAGTCTAGACTACCTGACAAGAAGAAGTTAGTTAATGAAGATGAAGTAACTGGAGTAGAGTATGGAAGCTCTGCTAAACAAGGAGGAGCAGCTGCTGCTAAGAAAGTAGGTACAGATGCACTAAGAATACCTTTAAATACAGGACAGAATACTGCGTCAGCAAGTACAGGAGGAATGAATGTCTAAAGCAAGTGAAAGATATTCACAGCTATCATCAGCACGAACACAGTTTCTTGATCAAGCTGTAGAATGTTCAGAACTTACTTTACCATACCTAGTACAACATGATAATACTGTTAAGGGAGGTAAGAAACATCTTACTCAACCTTGGCAATCAGTAGGAGCAAAGGCAGTAGTTACATTAGCTGCTAAGTTAATGCTCGCTCTTCTACCACCTCAAACATCATTCTTTAAACTACAAGTCAGAGATGATAAGTTAGGAGAAGATATAGAACCACAAGTCCGTACTGAATTAGACTTAGCTTTCTCTAAGATAGAAAGAATGGTGATGGATTCTATTGCTGCATCTAGTGATAGAGTAGTAGTACATCAAGCATTAAAACACCTGATTGTATCAGGTAATGCTCTAATCTTTATGGGTAAGAATGGTTTAAAACATTTTCCCTTACAAAGATATGTTGTTAGTAGAGATGGTAATGGTAACGTAATAGAAATAGTTACTAAGGAACTCATTAGTAGAAAGGTACTGGGACTTGAGCCTAAGCCAGGACGCTATCCTAATGAACCTAATAGAAATCAAGGCTCAGATGAAGACGATGCAGAAGTATACACATGCGTCAAACAGGATCCTAACAACGGTAGGTGGGTCTGGTATCAAGAAGTAGATGATCAAATCATTGAAGGTAGCCAGAGCACAGCACCTAAGAACGCTAGTCCTTGGTTAGTTCTTCGATTCAACACCGTAGATGGTGAGGATTATGGTAGAGGTAGAGTAGAGGAATTCATAGGAGACCTTCGTAGTCTTAATGGATTAGCTCAGGCTCTAGTTGAAGGTTCAAGTGTAGCAGCTAAGGTTATTTTCTTAGTCTCTCCTTCAGCCACAACTAAACCTCAAACATTATCAAAGGCTGGTAATGGTGCTATCATACAAGGTAGACCAGAAGATGTAGGTGTAGTACAGGTAGGTAAGACAGCAGACTTTGCTACAGCTGCACAGACAGCACAACAATTAGAATCTAGAATACTAGATGCTTTCCTTGTGTTAAATATTAGACACAGTGAAAGAACAACCGCAGAAGAAGTGCGGATGACACAGCAGGAATTAAATGAACAGTTAGGAGGTCTCTTCTCATTGCTCACAGTAGAATTCCTAGTACCATATTTAAACAGAACGTTGCTAGTACTACAGAGAAGTGGTCAGCTACCTAAGTTACCTAAAGATATAGTACGACCTAAGATAGTAGCTGGTGTTAATGCTTTAGGTAGAGGACAGGATAGAGAAGCACTAACAATGTTTGTCACAACTGTTGCTCAAACACTAGGAGCAGAAGCTTTAGTCAGATATATTAATCCATCTGAAGCGATTAAAAGATTAGCAGCATCACAAGGTATTGATACTCTTAACTTAATTAAGACGGATGAGCAACTACAAGGTGAAATGGAGCAAGCACAACAGCAACAGATGCAAGCATCAATTGTAGATCAAGCAGGTCAATTAGCTGGTACTCCTATGATGGATCCATCTAAGAATCCTGGTGCTCAAGAGCAAGCTAATCAAATAGCTGAAGGTTTAAAACAATCTATCCCTCAACCACCTGAAGAATAATGGCAGAAACATTAACAGTAAATACAGATCCCTCTACAGAAACAGCTGCAGAAAACCTGACTCCAGAGGAGCAGGATTCACTGAAGCTTGGTGAAGAAATACAAAGCCAGCAGGAGACTCTTCTTGCTGGTAAGTATAAGTCTGCAGAGGAATTAGAAAAGGCTTATGGAGAACTCGAAAGAAAACTTGGAGAGAAAGATAATCAAGATAGCGAAACAGATAACAAGACTGAGGTTTCAGAAACCGAAGAAGTATCAGAGGAAAAGACTGAAACTACAGAAATTACTGAAGAAAACTTCTACTTAGAAGATGGTAAAGTTAACTATGAAAGTGTTAATGAAGCTTATGGTGATAAGTTAGGTAATCTATTTCAAGAAGCTAACATTGATCCATGGGAAATTGGTAAACACTTTGAAGAGAATCAAGGGACTATACCAGAAGCAGACTATAAACAATTAGAAGGTGCTGGATTATCCAGACAAACAGTAGACGCATACCTAGCAGGGAGAGCAGCAGACATGGGTTTCGGAGACTCAGGAGATATCAGTGATGCCACCGTTGCTGAAGTAAAAAACTTTGCAGGTGGTGATGAAGCCTATGGGAACATGGTTAACTGGGCATCAGATAATCTAGGAAAGAATGAAGTAGAAGCATTCGATGAGGTTATTAATTCTGGTAGTGTTGATGCTATTAAGTTAGCAGTATCAGGATTAAAATCTAGATACGAGGATGCAAATGGAAGAGAAGGTACAATGGTAACAGGTAAAGCACCAGTACAAACTAAAGATGTCTACCGTAGCCAAGCAGAATTAGTTGCTGCTATGAATGACAAACGTTATGACCTTGACTCTGCTTATAGACAGGATGTCATAGCTAAACTAGAACGATCAGACAACCTATCATTTTAAATTATGAGTAATAAATCAATCATTACTAAAACTTATGACTGGGCTACAGGAGAAATAAAAGAGACAGTAAAAGGTGCTAAGAGACTTGTTACTGAATCTAGGGAAGCTCTGAAGAACAGAAAGAGAGATCGTGAAAGATTCTATAAAGGAAATTAATCATGAGTAAACTACATCCTATCCCACTGGATAAAAAAGAGGCACCTGGGGTTAATGAACAGATAGCTATGGGTAAAAGTAAAAAAGAAAGACCTATTGATAGACCATTAACACCTAAAGAAGTAGAAGAGTTACATAAGAGAGGTACTACATCAGGAGGTTCTCCTGGTAGAGACTATAAACCTACTAAGTAGTGTTACGTGGCAGCCCGAAGGTATCGTCCCTGCCACAAATCGCACTCTTTTTATTTACGATACAATGACAACTACTACTGAATCAGGCGGACGCAACAACAGATTCGCTACCGAAGCACAAGCACAAGTAATCGAGATAGACTACTTTGAAAATGCTGAACGTGTAAACGGTCAACTAGCTATGCTAGGTTTCGTTGCTGCACTAGGTTCGTATGTATTCACTGGTAATATTATACCTGGCATTTTTTAATGGCAACAACAGTACAAATAACAAAACCAACTAACAGCTGGCAGAGTTTTTGTGACTGGACGACAAGCACTGACAACCGTATTTATGTAGGTTGGTTCGGTGTTTTGATGATCCCTGCACTACTAACAGCAACGACAGCATTTATTATAGCTTTCATTGCGGCTCCTCCAGTTGATATAGATGGTATACGAGAACCTGTAGCAGGGTCACTATTATATGGAAACAACATCATCTCAGGAGCCATCGTCCCGAGCAGCAATGCGATCGGTCTTCACTTCTACCCAATCTGGGAAGCTGCAACCATCGATGAGTGGTTATATAACGGAGGACCATATCAACTCATTGTGTTCCACTTTCTCATCGGTATCTCAGCATACCTGGGACGCCAATGGGAACTTAGTTATAGACTAGGAATGAGACCTTGGATTTGTGTTGCATACTCAGCTCCAGTCTCAGCTGCCTTCGCAGTCTTCTTGGTTTATCCGTTCGGACAAGGAAGTTTCTCTGACGGTATGCCTTTGGGCATCTCAGGGACGTTCAACTTTATGTTTGTCTTTCAAGCGGAACATAATATCCTTATGCATCCTTTCCATATGTTGGGAGTTGCGGGGATGTTTGGTGGCGCTTTGTTCGCTGCTATGCATGGTTCCC
>VTLG01010390.1_pt1 | contig 14775 bp, 18 predicted proteins | sample 4694571 | NCBI WGS metagenome assembly VTLG01 (sample SAMN12604809, study PRJNA352737) | marine metagenome | biome: ENVO:00000447; feature: ENVO:00000209|ENVO:00000569|ENVO:01000036; material: ENVO:00002151; isolation source: viral sequences binned using virsorter ...
GATATGGCTGGCACAGGCACGGGCACAGGCACAGGCGCAGGCACGGGTGCCTCTGGCTCAGGATGGTTAAAGACCCTGCAAGACGCACTGACTCCGAAGATTGCAGGACCAGTTGTTGATCAGGCGACAGGTACAAGGGCTGCATTGCCTGATCTGACGGCAGAGTATCTCACGGGCGAACCTGTTACAGCCAGCCTGCTGGCAGATTTAAAGGCCAAGCAGGACACCCAGGACCAGGAACTGCTGGAGCAGCTGCAGCGCTACGGCGTTATCGCCTCTGGTGCCTCTGCAGAAGCGATACCTGAGTTGGACAGCTTGCAGCGCAGGGAACGCTTAGGCGTGCTGGGTAGCGCTGCTGAGCGCATACAGGCAGAGCGCGATGCGGCCATGCAGCGTGGGCTTGACCTGAGCAAGACGCTTACGACCCGTGACCTGGGCATGGCAGAGCTTACAGGGCTTGCGGGTGATACGCAGACGCTGGGTGGCAGAGAGGCAGACCTAGACATCATCTCTGCGGTTATCGCAGCCCTTGATCCTGAACTCAAGATACAGGGCAATAAAGAAGAGTTGGCTGAGCTACTGCTGGAACTGCTAGGGAACGTACCTGGTGGAGAAGATGCAGATTGGGTTTCACGATTTAAGACAATGGTTATGGGAGATTAGTCATGGCATTAGGACAAATCGCAGCACTGGTAGGGTCGCAGGGCGTTAAGTACCTGCTCGACCAACGCGCACAGCAGCAGCAGGAGCGAGAGCAGGCACGCATGGACGCTATGGCAAAGCTGCAGGGCAGTCTGAAAGGCCAGCCGCAGCGCCCTGGCATGGCAGGTCCTCCTGGGGGTATGCTGGGCGCAGGACAGCAGATGATGGGTGACCCACAGATGCAGAAGATGATCCAGGATATGCTGTTCAAATACTTGTTCAGTGGTGGGCAGGCACCTGGTGGAGGTGGAGGTGGAACCATGCCTAACGCACAAGGTCTTGTGACACGCTTCGGAGGCTAAAATGCCAGCGTATTCAACCGATTGGATTAAGCGCTTAAACAAACTGCGCGAAACCGATCCTGAAGCAGCACGCGAAATTGAAAAGCGTGCTGATCAGATATATAATGATCCAGAATATGATGTGTATTCCAGGGGCGGCGTAGCTAAGACCCAAGGTGCGCGGTACAAGGATGCAGGCAGGGACTCGCGTGCCCGTGCGATGGAACAAGCGTTTAGCGAGTACGAGCGCATGGCAGGGGCAACGCAGCCTGAGCCAGAGTCATGGACGGCAGACCTGCCCGAGGAAGATCCCTTGGCTGGCTTGCCTGAGACAGGTGCCCCTGATACGGGGATAGTGCCTTTTAAATCAGCTGAAGAACTGGCACAGATGTCTGAGGCTGAGCGAGTTCAATATCGCAAGGATCGGCTAAGAAGCGTTGGTGCTGGAGATCGGTTGCAAGACACACCTACGGGCCTTACGGACGAAGAACTGGCAGAAAGCATAAGTCCAGAGCGTCCCACAGAGCCGTATGTCATAGCAGAAGACACCACTGAGGACCAGCCAGATGATGTAGAGCTATCGCCCTTTGCGATGGAGGACATCAAGGACCTGGAAGACCCCACGCTGCTACAGCGACTAGGGCGCTTCGCAGGCAGCGACAAGGGTCTTGCGGTGCTACAGGCACTGGCAAAGGGTGGGCAGGCATACATGGGAGGCAGGGCGCAGTCTGAGGCAAATGAGAGGATGCGGCAGTCCCAGGCCCGAGCGAACCTTATCAATGCCCTGAGCAGTCGCGCAGGCGCAAGGGGCACGGTAGAGAAACCTCGCATGGGCAAGCTGGGCACCCTCTTCGGAACTCTGGCCGATATCGGTGGAGGCTTGCGTGAGGAGCGCACCGCAGAACGAAAGCGGGAGCAGGAGCAAGAGGAGTTTGAAGCGCTTCGGGATTATCGCCAGGAGAGCTTGGATGTACAGCGTGCAGGGCAGGAAGCACGCACGTTGACAGAAGAAAGGCGCATAGAGAGGCAAGAGGCGAGAGATCAGTTATCTGCTATGAAGTCTGGGGCAAATGCCATGTCCAAGACCATCGCTTCGGGCATTGCCAGTGGTCAATACAAAAGCCTGGAAGACTTCTTCGCTGCGGACGAATCGGCAAGAGCAGAGTATGAGCAGCTACCTGACTTCCTCAAGCTGGTTGTGCGCAGTGGTTTTAGCAAGGGGTTGGCCGATAGAGAGAAGCGGCTGGGCGCTGCCAAGGGGGGTGACTTTCAAGAATTAAAAGCTGCGAGTGAGATACTAAAAGATGCGTGGAGTGTAATTGAGAATCCCAGCAGCTTCGCCAAGGGCGCATTTGCACAATGGTTTGACGATGACAGCTTGTTGCTCAGTCGCTTCATGCCTGGCGCTGCTTTTTATCGTGCTGAAGCAGGCGGTTTGGGCATCAGCTTAGCCAGTGCGTTTAACAAGGGCAGACCTTCTGATGCGGATGCCCGAGCGGTAGCGCGACTCCTGCCGAAGGTGGGCGAACCCGAAGAGGTTGTCAGAGCCAAGTTCGCAGCCTTGGACAGGTTGATCCTGCTCAAGCAGTTGGCCGAAACCAACCAGTGGACAGGGCGTGAGGACCAGGGCAATATCCTTACCACCAATAAGATTCTGACTTTTGACAAGAGTGGAATGCCTAATATCGACATACCCACAGCACAGTCCATTTTCGGTCAGGAAGGTGTAGTAGAGGGTGAAGAGCAATCCGAGTTGACATATGAGGACATCTAATGAGGCGATATTCCTCACCTGAAGAGTTGGGTAGGGAACTGCAGGCCAAGTTCCCTCAATACGAAGGGCGCGATGCAGCGGAGTTGGGACGCAAGTATGCGGCGAAGCGTCCTGACCTGGTGCGGATTGAGGCAACTGCGGCACCTGAATTGCGCCCTGCTGCTGAGATGGGATACACGGACATAGATGTAGGCGAGACAATTAGCAACCTTCCTTTAGACCTATTGGATGTCACAGTAGAGACAGGCAAGGGCTTGTATGACATCGCAGAACAAGCGCTAACAACGCCTGTCAGTGAAGGGGTATTAGCCTCTCTTGGGCGATTGGGTGCTGGTGGTATAGATGTCCTGGCTGAGAAAGCAGGCGTAGAGGGAGTAGACCTCGCTTCGCCAGAGTCTGAGGCAGCTGCACGCCAAATGGGAACAGAGTTTACGAAGTCGCTTTCGCCAGAAAATATCGAAAAACGTCCTGCGCAGGCTCTGGCAAATGTCTTAAGTGTAATTCCTGCCCGTGGACTACTGACAGGGCTTAGCGGTGCTGCAAAAGCGGCTAAGGCACCACGCACGGCACAAGCACTGCAGACTGCACGTAAGGCAGTGGATTACATCGATCCCACTACAACTGCATATACGGCTACTAAGAAGGGTGCAGGCGCAGTAAAGCGCAGGGCCGAGGACTTTGTGGGCAGTGTGCGCCAGCGTGGAGACAGGAAGCTCAAGGAAGAGTACGCAGAGGCAGCATTGGGGTTTTCGACCAGCGTGGGCGAAGCAGCGGTACGAGAATTACGGGACCTATCCAATGCCCGAGGTGAAAGGTGGATAAATCGCTTCCGCGCCTGGCGAGGGATGCCTAGAGAAGAGGCTTTTAATAAAGCCTTTGGCGAGATACGAAAAGCCACGGGCGAGATTAATAAAAGAGCCAGTGATAGCTATGATGCGGCTATAAATAAATTATCAGATGTAATGAGCAAGCCTTTTAGAGCTGCGGCTGTTGAGGGGGATGCGTTAGCGACTCTCAAGCAACAGGTGATTGATAGTATTACATCTAATGTTGAAGGGGCTGCAATTCGGGATGTGCGTACAGTGGGGTACACTCCATCTGGTGCGCGAGGCGGCGAGGTAGTCAAATATAAAGTTAGCTTTGGAGATGCCAGTGGCATCGATGACAAGATGCGCAGCGTTATTGCAAGTGATATTGAGGAGATCCTCAACTGGAATCCCAATATTACAGGGAAGCAAATCCACGATTGGCGCAGGAACTTAGATCAAAAGATTAGTAAGATGGACTCGCCCACAATGCCCGATGGCAGTCCTGCGCCTGGGCAAAGGGCATTTGGCGTGCGAACACGCCTGCGCAAGACGTTAGCAGACAACATAGAAAATGCCTACGGAGATAGATATAAAGAGGCGATGCGTGACTACAGGCGCATCACTGAGGTAAAAGAAAGACTGCACAACTCATTCAAGATTACGGGCACAAGTTTGGACAAGTCAAAACGCGAAACAATTATCGCTGAGCTTTCCAATACTTACAACCCAAATGCGCGGCAAGGTTTTAGGCCCGATTTGCTACGCGAATTTGAAGAGTTGTCAGGCAATGAAAACATCATGGCAATGACCCTGGGCACCCTGTTCCAGCCCTTTGTCTCTAAGGGGTTGGCGCAGCGTAGTGAGCTTGCCAACATCATATCAATGACAGGCACGGCACTTACAGGCGTAGCTACGGGTGACCCCGTGACTACGGCGGTAGTATTTGGTCTTACGCAGATACCCCAGCAGATACTGTACAACCCTCGCATGGCATCTGAGATGATTGTGCGCTTGAGCAAGGGCAAGGAACCAGGGTTTCGCAGTAAGATGGCAGGGGCAGTAGATGCGATGGCAAAGAATTACGATAAGCTACCGCAACCAGCGAAAGACTTTCTAAAGACGCTGCCTCCAAACACGCCCATGAAAGTAGCGTTAGAGCGTTTGGCAAATGAAGCAGGATACGATATTACAGACATCTCTGCTGCGGAAGGGACGCAGGAGAATAAGCGCTTGCTGCGGTCCCTATCTCGCGCAGGGCAAACCCCACCTTCAAGGTAAGTTATGGCAACCTACAGCCGAGTAAAAACCTGGTCGAGCAACGAAACCCTGACCAGTAGTGACCTGAATGCAGAGTTCAATAACATCATTACCAATACCAATAGTGGTAATCTGAACTCTGACAATGTATCCACCAGTGCAACCTGGACCTGGACAGGGACGCATACCATGTCCACCAGTAGCAAGCTGGCGATTATCGACAATATATACGTCACCTTCGGGTCTGCCACCGATGGCGATTACTTCATGCGCTACAATGCCTCTAATACGGCCCTGGAGCTATCTACGACCAACGCCGATGGCAGTGGCACCAATGCGGTAGTCCTCGACATACAGGATGGCACAGACGATGTGAGGGTCCGAGGTGGGCTTAGCACCAACAACGCGACAGCACCCACCACAGGCATCAAAACAGGTGGACCTGTCATCAGTGACACCACGAATACCGATGCCCTGGGATCGGCCAGCGTCACCTGGTCAGACCTCTACCTGGGCGATTCGGCAGTGCTGGCCTTTGGCGAGGACCAGGACGTTACCCTCACCCATGATCCAGATGATGGGATATTCCTTAATGCAGGCATGAAGTTGGCCTTTAGGGATATGGGCGGGGAGTATATCTACTCAGTGTCAGATGGCACCCTGGGCATAGCAGCTGCAACCGAGGTGGACATCACCACTACGACCCTGGATCTGAATGGCGTGCTGGATGTATCGGGCAACGCCACGGTAGGTGGCACCCTGGGCGTAACAGGCGTAGGCACCTTTACGGCGCAGAGCGTCCACACGGGAGGCATCCAGAGTGGGTCGAACATTGTCTCTGATACGGACGGCACTGATGACCTGGGCACTACGAGCGTGCGATGGGCGAATGTCTACACCGATGCCGTGGGAGACAGTGGGCAGGCCCTGGGCGTTAAAGCGACTACGCTTTCCTTCGACGCTGCCAGCACTATCGACACCAGTGGCAATAACGCCCTGACGTTAGATGCAGGCAGCGCAGTCCTCACCCTGGATGGTGGGACGATAGAGTCCGATGCCAGCACTTTCTCTTTCGATGCTGCGGCTACGATAGACACATCAGGGAATAACAACCTTACGCTTAATGCTGGCACGGGCACCTTGGTCGCTACGGCTGGCGATATGACCCTGTTCGATGACAACAACAATGCAGATGTGTCGTTGAGCATGGGCACCAGTGCTACTGAAGCATTGGTAATACAGGCATTGAATGGTGGTAGCAATAAGACTTTAGAAGAATTGCGTTTCACGACTAAAACTGCGTCAGGCACTGGTGATCATGGTAAGATCAGTTTTCACATCGATGAAGAGGAAATAGCCACTATTGATGATGGCGGCATCGATCTCGCGAGTGGGTTGTCTTTCAGCGTAGCAGGCAGCGCGATTGGGGGGTCAGTTGCAGCAGATGATATCACCACTGGTGATGGCGCGGTTAGCTTAGCGACTACAAGTGGGAACATTACGATAGATGCTCAAGCTAACGATGCTGATGTAATTATCAAGGTCGATGATGGTGGGTCAGCAGTTACGGCACTCACGCTTGATGGTAGCGATGAGGGCAACGCGATATTTGTTAATGATGTGCAGTTAAAGTCTGATAGTGCGGTGCTTGAGTTTGGTGCGGACCTGGATACTACGCTAACGCATACAGATGGCACGGGCCTGACGCTTAATAGCACGAATAAGTTGACCTTTGGCGATGCAGCGAGTTTCATCCAGCAATCTTCCGATGGCACACTGCGGATAGATGGCGAGGCGATCATTGACCTTAATGCTTCGACGCGAGTGGATGTATCGGGTGATTTGAAGGTTGGCGGTGAAGTGCAAACTGCCAATATCGGTTACACCGATGGCGACAACGCGATAACGATAGCGGATGGTGGTGGTTGTACATTTAGCAATACTCTCACCGTAGGCGTGGATGACACGGGCCACGATGTCAAATTCTTCGGCGCGACCAGCGGGAAATATATGCTGTGGGACGAGAGTGCGGATACGCTCAACGTAGTCGGCAACGCAGGGGTTGGCATTGCGCGTACCGATGGAACCCTGCATGTGCATACAGCTACTGCGGGATCTGTTGCTGCTGAGTCTAATGCTGACGATTTGGTTGTCGAAAATAATGCTGCTGGCGGTATATCCTTACTAACGCCCGATGCTAATGATGGCATTCTGAAGTTTGGCAGTCCAGCAAATGCCAATAATGGAGCGATTGCGGTCAATAATAACAGCAATGACCAGTACATGCAGATTCAGGTGGATGGTAGTTGGAGGATGTGGCTTGACGATGCAGGGATGGTTGGCGTCAATGATAACGCCAACGGCTTTATGACGCAGGGTCTGACAATCCAACAAGGCACCAACGACAACGAGCTAATGGCCTTTAAGTCCAGTACTGACGTAAACCATAATATGACCAGCTTGGCCGAAGCTGACACATACGGCGTGATACAGAAACAATCTGGAACGGCTGGTGGCGTATCGCTGCGAGGGTTTGCCGACACAGCCGACAACCCTGCCGTCACATTAATTAGCTATATGACGGGCATTAGTAGTACTAAATCAGCATCTGGGAATGGAGCGATTGGATTGCAGGCCAGTTTGACTAACGGGTCTGGTGGAGCGGGTTCGTGTGCATCTGATGACAATTTAGTGTGTATCCATAACCACGGTACGACTCGATTTATCTTCGACGCTGAAGGCAGCGCACACGCTGAAGTCGAATGGACTACGTTTGATACACACGACGATATTGCGATGCTACACGACATCGAAGCGACGATGGTGCCAGACACGTTTGGCAAGGCGATGAAATACGATCAAGAGTATTTGATGAAGATTGGCATCCTTGGCAAAAACTCGCTGCACGAAGAAATGCCAGGACGCACTCGCGGCATGATCAACACTACCAAACTTTCGATGCTTCACCACGGTGCGATACGACAGGTTCATCAGCAGTTGCAAGATGTTAAAGAATTTTACGAGGATAAAATCGCCGCACTGGAACAGCGGCTACTCAGGCTGGAGGCGTAATCATGGCGGTACAAGGTACGATCACAACGATGGGCGGTCTGACCGCTACTAACGCATACCTGCGGATTTCGGATCTGACGCTGAAGAAGATTGTCGAGGCTGGCAATGCCAATGATGGCAAGTGGCAAATCGTCTACGGCGTGTATTGCTACGTCAACGCCGAGGCACGAAGTAACGCGCCCCAAACGCGCCTCGTTGCGCCGAGTGTGGATAGGTTCAAGATCGTCAGCGACACCGAGCCGAGCGATCCGATGGCAGTGGCATACGCAAATCTGAAGACGCAGAGCGCAGTGTCTAACGCTTCTGATTTAGTATAGTGTGGATGCCGATCTCATCATCTCTGTAGTTGCCTTTGCGCTGGTCGCGCTGATCGGCGCTAACACCTGGCTGTTGTTGTCGGTGCGCGACAAGATCGGCAGCGTAGATCGGCGTGTGGAGGCGCAGGGCCAGCGATTGACGAAATTGATCGAATGGGTGGAAGGGCAGGGCCAGCCGAAGCGAGGTAAGTGAATGCAACGCAGACCTCCCCGCGACCCCAAGAAAATCGCTTCGTTTGCTGAATTGCGGATGTACTACGAACAACTTGTGAGCGAACTCGACGATTGCAAGCGCATGAAATCCGCAGTCGATGCTACGCTCAAGTCGCGGACGAAAGAAGTGCGCGGCACGCAATCAGATTTAAAAAAAGCACAAAGTCAAGTCGCGCTAATCACCAAAAAGGCGGCAGCACAGAAATCATTTAGAGAAACGTCAGGTTGGTCAGCAGGTGCGATAGGTAGCGTGACACTGATATGGGCGGCGTTTGGCGAGTATGGGTATCCAGGGCCGAGTTGGCTGTTTGAGCATGAGATATTCTATGGTGCGGTCTGCTGGGTAGCGACTACGATATTCGCCTGGGCGGCCAAGGGGTACTACGGTGCGAATTGATGGACGAGCAAGCAGAGGAGGCACTACAGCGCTTTGGAGAAGCATCTGGCGTAGCACTGCTGGTTGAGCAATACGTATGGTGGTTCCTCGCAGCATTGGTGCTGCTATCGATCCGCGAGACGGTAGTCAACCTGATCAGTGGCATCAGTGTTTACCTGGGCAGCGACTACCAGGAGTCCCACGTTGTGTGGGCGCAGATCAATGGCCACCGCAGGCCAGCACGTATTACCCAGGCAGGGTGGTTTAGCTCGACGCTCTATTTGTATGACATCGAAGAAGATGACGATGGCAAGAAGACTATCGTGGGAGGCACCCTGCTTAAGGTCAGCAACACCAAGCTCAAGGATTTGCTATTGGAACGTCCCCTCGACAAGCTCCCATTAGATGAGTGAGGCAGTTTGTGATGAGCAGTGTAGCAGATAAGATTGCAGAATTAAGAGAGAATCAGCGTGCCACGCTGGAGCGCCTACAGCAGGCGCAGGGCACGGTGCAGGAATTGGCGGCTCTTGCGCAGCGACAGCAAGGGGCGTTGATGGTGCTGGAGGAACTGGATCAAACCGCAGAACAGGAGAGCGAAGAACATGAATCTGACTAACATTATCGGCAACCTGGCAGGCAAGGTGGCATCACGTAAGCTGGGCGTTACCGCAGCGGTAGCCGCAGCAGCAGGCACGGGCGTAGTGGAGCTTACCTGGCCGATGGCAGCAGTGGCTGCAGCCTACGTGCTGGGGCAGGCATACGTCGATGCCGCAAAGTAGCGGATTGCTCTGAGGGGGGTGATCTGCATCAGGGCGCAGGGTGAGCTTCGTGCTTGCTCTGCGCTTTTTGTATTGCGCCAATTTCTTGATGCGGGTATGTTAGCTGCTCAGGGAGCAGCGACTCGCTATGGTTAGTTCGCATAGCTAAGTTGTTGCAGGGGATAGGCTTGCATACTTTTCCGTAGCGCACCTGCTTCGGGAGCAGGGGGTCGCCAGTTCGAATCTGGCCACCCCGACCATAAAGCCCACTCTTGCAATGACTTAGCGAGAGTGGGCTATCTCGTTTCCCCACGTACATAGCGCGAACCTGCTTCGGTTTATTCTCTCTATTCACGGAGTCTATACGATGCAGGCCTATCTGCTGTATGATGAGTTTATCGCAGACAAAAAAATCGCGCTGGTCAGTCCCAAAACCATCAACTTCTACGAAGATTCGGTCTATCGCTGGCTGGAGTGGTGCGAGAAGCAACCGCGATATGATCGTAGCGATGCAGATGCGCTGCAGCGATGGGCCAAGCTGTATATGCTCTCATTGGTTGAACGCCAATTAAGCCCCTACACGATCCATACCTATGGCAGGGGCATCAGGACCTTCCTCAAGTGGGCGATCCATGAAGAGTATATGGCGGGTCCCTACAAGTTTGCGTGCCCACCTAAACCTCAGAAGGACATTCGCCCCTTGGACCTGGGTGCTGCGCGGGATGCTTTGGCGCAGGTTGCCAACCAGGATACGCTGGTGGGGTTTCGCAACACCGTGATCGTCAGGACGTTTGTCGATACGGGCCTGCGATTGTCTGAGTTGGTAGACATGGAATTGGGCGATCTCGACCTGGAGGCACGCAGCATCAGGGTCAAGGGCAAGGGCCAAAAGGTGCGATTCGTCTATCCATCGCTGCCCACGGTCAAGGCTTTACGGGCCTATTTAGCGCAGCGCGAGGATATCGTAGGCAAGGTCCACTCCCGAGTGTGGGTGGGCGAGAAGGGCGAACCCATTGGGCTGCGTGCGGTCCAATCGTTTATGTCGAGGTTGAAAAAGCGCATTAAATACGAGGGCAAGCTATCGCCACACATCTTGCGCCACACCTATGCGATTTTATTTCTAGAGAAGGGGGGCAACCTGGCATCGCTCCAGGGCTTGATGGGGCACGTTGATGCTGAAACGACGATGGAGTATGCCAATTTTAGTAGGCACCAGGATCAACGCATAGCGACTCGCTTCAGCCCTGGGTCAGACCTGTGATTTTGCAGATGGGGTCTTCTTGCTCTGCCAGATAGTGCGCCACATCTCATCCACCTCACGGGGGTCGTTTTTTAAGCGAAAGAAATAGCGCTCTGCCTTGCCTCGCCCGATGGCGTAGACCGTGACAGGCTCGTTCATGTATTTTGACGCATTGTAGGCATTAGCCTGGCATAGGCCGAAATCCAGGCCAATAGTGCGCCAATATATGGTCATATTATTTGTATCAGACATTCTCTGATCTCCCTTATGTGCTTGCACTGGTAGTTCGATTTCTGCCTACTGCGATACGTATAGCCCTTGCAAGTGCAGGTCCAGCGATCCTCTCCAGGCTCAACTGTGGGGTGCCTGCGAATCGTATAGGTATCGCCCGAGGTGCCCACGCGATTAAATACCTGTTCCTCATCCAGTGCCGCTAGTGCGGCCTCCATACGACCACGGGCGTTTCGGGTCCCACGTATCCGCCCATTGTGTGGTGATGCACCCATTCCTCTGCATCCTCGTAAGACCAGTTGTTGATGCGCTGGTGGACTGCTATCAGCTTGTCGTAGTCATACGCTGGCACCGATAGGCCAATGCGTACGGCGATGCCGATGAGGGCTTCATCTAATTCTGGTGGATCGAAAAAGATGACCCGATCCGAATGCTGCTCACCTAATTGCTCTGCTATTTTCTCTCGACCACTCATTCGCAAACCAGTTGTAGTGGATGGGCGGGAGAGGGTGTAGGTCAGGGACAGGGATTTCCAAGGCACCCTTTAGCGTTCCTTCTGCTATCGGGGTGCTGGGCAGTTCCTCTGCGGTTGCCCAGCCCGTGAGGGTGATCGTGGGGTGCTTGTCGATCCAATCATCAGGGTCTTCACTATCGTGCAGCAACAGGCAGTGGATGTAGACCCATCCTTCATGGACCTCATAGGGGCGCACCAGCAGACCGTATTTACGGGGGTCCTTCCAATAGCGCATGAATCCCCCTTTGACATCCAGGTTGGCACAGCCGAGGTCATACCCATTATCGCTGCTGTTGGGATGCTGGTTTCGGTGGAATCTCGTTTGGAAATACGTTGATGTGTGCCCATGTAGATATTTCGCCACCGCGCAGGTGGCTACCTGACCTACCGCCTGGTCTGTGCGCATACGCTCCTGGCGCATCTGGTCATCGTGGATCTGGCTCTTCATTGCGCCGATGCCCTGACCACAGTTGAGGTTCGCATGGTACAGCGCACCTTTTAGCTGGTCGCTGCTGAGTTCTATTTCAATCATAGTATTAGGGTAGGGTGGGCAGCACTCCCCAATACTGCCCACCCCTGGCGCGATGAATGGTAGCGTGCATCTCCCTTGTGCATCTACCGCGACACACCGCGCCGAATTTCATTTAAAGCCTGACTCAAGATTTGCTCCACCCTCTGCTTGGTTATTCCCATAACTCGCGCCAGTTCGACCTGTCTCCACCCACGCATCCCAATCAAACCGTAGGCAAACTGTATAGCCGTGCGTGCCCTTTTCTCTTGTATGTGTTTTAGCATTGGGCGTGGCGTGTGGTCTAATGGGACATCAGGGCTTATGCTCAGATCGGTTTTTTCTACGTCAACTACACGGTAGTCCGTGGAGCGTTGAGTAGGTGTAGATTGCTCATATGCCATCTGTGCAGCACGGATGGGCGATATCCCCTCGCGGAGATAACTCTGCTCAACCTTGCGCATCTTCGTGATTTGCGTTATAGCGTTAGCAGGCAGGTTGAGCAGGTGCTGCGCACCGCGAGTCTCATTATACGTCTTTGCAATCCTGTAGCGTGCATAGGTCAAAAATGAATAGCCTGTTGAAACATCGAATGTGGATGCAGCATTCATCACCTCTATCGCTGCATTCTGTACGCCATCCTCCAGGTCCAGCCAGGGGCGATTGCTCACCTCACGTATCACGTATGCCATGACTTCGCGCACCAGCTGATTGCGTGCGTCTACATCTCCATCCTGCTGCCAGCGCGTGATGAGCTTGGCTTGCTCCTCCTTGCTGGATGGCGGCAGGGGCAAGCGATGGAGATAGTGTTTAGTCTCTTTCTGCAAATGCCACTCGCTCCTTGCTCCAATCCACACCCTGCGTGCCAAGGGGTCCATTGCGGTTTTTACGTACCAGTAACTCACAGTCTCCATCTGCCAAATCCGAGCAATGCTCCCATCCCCACCACAGCATCCATACCCCATCTGCATCCTGCTCTATCTGGCCTGAGTCTCTGAGATCCGATAGGGTAGGGCGCGATGCCTCTCCTGTGCGCATCTCTATCGCTCTGTTCAATTGTGCGCAGGCCAGCACGGGCACTCCCAGGTCCATTGCCAGGGCCTTTAACCCTCTGCTAATCTGACTGACCTCCTGCTCTCTGGTGCTGGCTTTGCCTGCCTGCATCAGCTGCAGGTAGTCTACCACGATCAGAGAGAGGGGTTCCTGGCGATGCAGCTTCTTGCACTTGGCTTTAAGGGCATGGAGGGTAAGACTGCCCCGATCATCGATGTGCAACTGAGCGCTACGCAACTGCGCCACAGCATCATCGAATGCCTGCTGCTTATGCTCTGGCATACGATTGCGTGCCAGGTCTGCTATCGGTATGGATGTCAGCTGGCAGAGGGCACGTAACACCAGACTGCGTGCATCCATCTCAAGGCTGAAGAACGCCACGGGACCTCGCTGTGCTGCGTGCATAGCGATCTGCCAGGCCAGCGCACTCTTGCCTTTACTTGGGCGTGCTGCCAGGACGATCAGCTGCGAGGGCTGCAGTCCATTGGTGATGTCATCCAGGTGGGCAAAGCCTGAGCTTAGACCCAGCAGTCCCAGCGTGCTGTTCTGCCTGGTCCAGTGCTGCGTCATGCCGAGCGCTTCACCGAGCGTCTGCATCCCTGCGTCCACCTTGGCGTGGGCGGTCAGGCGTTCCTCTACATCATAGATGAGGTCTTCGGGATCGTCTGCCATGTTGCTGGCACGCTGCTCCAGGTCGCGCCCCATTGCTGCCAGATCCCTGCGTTGCTCCAGGTCGAGCAGGGTCTGCGCGTGCCACCGCACGTTGTGCGAGGTGCCTACCAGAGTAAACAACTTAGTCACATCGAACAGGCTTAACTCTGGTGCCCTGCCCTGGGTGAAACGCAGCAGGATCGTAGGGTCGAGTGTGTCGCTGCCCTTCGGCGCAGCTGTGGCCGCATCGTTAATCGCAAGCCACAGCTTCTGATTGGTAGGAGTCCAGAAGCTGTCCACGGTCAACCCCATCTCTATCACTTCGGGTAATGCACCCAAACGCTGCATACAAGCACTCAGTACATGTTGCTCAGCGTCGAAGTCTTCAGGAGCGTGCGCCATAGTTGTACAGTGCCTGTGTATTTTTTAAGTGAAAATTAGGTACCACTTCACAACTAATTTTGGGGAAAATCATCCCCACCCCCTGGCATCGGGACCCCAGCCAGCCCACGCTCGATAAAGTACAGTGCGTCCACCAAGGACTTATCAATTACTTCTTTCCCTTGCTGGTACTGGAGGATCTTTTCTTTAACGTCCTGCAACGTAAGGCGAAGACTCACAACCTCACTTTGCAAGAGGCTTTTTGCGATGCGAAGGGTCACAACGTCACTCTGCAAGGCGATTTTCTCCTGGGATTCCATCCTACTCGCCTGTGATCAACTGGCCATACGTAGACCAGGGCAGCACGACTAAAGGCTCTTTGCGATCTGATTTGACGATCAGCATATCATTGCCCTCCAGCCAGCGTTCAATCAGGGCGAACCCACCTCCATCTTTCCTCGCCTTAACCTCTGCACGGTAGCGTTTGTCTACGATGACATCGCCTGTATAACTGCCACCTGCAGCCCCTGAGAGAGGCACACGCTCTGCCTCTACGCCGAGTGCCTGGTGGAGCGCGACGATCTCACGCTCCACACGGGCACCCTTGTTGCGTGACCTGCGCCCAGGAGAGGGGGCTT
>VTLG01011737.1_pt1 | contig 14775 bp, 28 predicted proteins | sample 4694571 | NCBI WGS metagenome assembly VTLG01 (sample SAMN12604809, study PRJNA352737) | marine metagenome | biome: ENVO:00000447; feature: ENVO:00000209|ENVO:00000569|ENVO:01000036; material: ENVO:00002151; isolation source: viral sequences binned using virsorter ...
TCATTCTCAACCATTATATCTCTTGTCAACTGAAGTCCTTGAGTTACTTTCTCACCACTCATCTTACCAAAATCTGGAATCACTGTCCCATCCATTAACACCATAGATGGCATTCCCATTTCAGTAATTCTTTCTTTTGCTTCTTCAGGTGAAACATAAGTCATTCCAAAACTAAAATTACCATCTGAATCAGTACTAGAAGTTGTCTCTGTATTAGTAATATTTGCAAAACCACCCATTAATGTTGGTCGGTTTGTTCCACCAGCAGCAGCGTTCATACCCTCTAATGTATCTGTACCATACTGTTCTACAGCACCTTTAGACATAACAAACTCACCTTCTGTAAGCATTGCAGGAACTTTATCTACTCCCTTCTGACCATCTACTATCCCACCTTCATTATATCCTTGAACTAATCCACCACCAGAAAAACCAGGAATCTTTTTCAACAAAGAACCAATCTTCATCTTCGCTATTGCTTTAATCAATGCAGGAATAATTTTAGTTACAAGTCTAATACTAAACTTGGTGATCATTACTCCCAACTTTACAGCCATTCGACCAAAAGAAGTACCGAATAATAGGAATGCTGACAACAATACAGGCCAAGTTTTCTTGAGGAACTTACCTATTGCTGCTACTTTCTTTTGATTTTTTTTATCTTGAAACCATTCTATCAATTTAAATAATACTCTACCTAAAATAATTTTACCTATGAAACCAAATACTTGACCGAATAAACTTTTAACTGGTTCAACAACTTTACTTACACCTGATTTTAAAGCACCAAAACCTTTCTTAACCATTTCTAATCCAGATTCTTTCTTATCTCTCTTTGCATTTTCAGCAGCACGACGTTTCTTCTTTGAATCAGTTCTTTTTTGTTTGATCTGATTGATTAAAAGATCACGTATTGAGGTGATACTTACAAGAATATCTGCAAGCACATTACTATCACCTTGAGAAGTAATTTTTTTTGAATCTCCAGTAGGAAGAAGTTTCTGATCATCCATTCCCTTTCCAGGAATTAGCATCTTTCTTCCTGTTATCTTTGCAGGATCAACTTTTGTTTTCTTAACTCTCTGCTTAAACTTTGGATCTGCTGCCTTTCTATCTGCCCTTACTCTTTGAATTTCATCTTGCAGTATTGGTATTCTTTTATCACTTGCATTCGTAATGGTAAGTGCATTAGTTGCTTCCATTAATGCACGTAGATAATCCACATCATTATTAATATCCATCAAATCAATATCAAGATCTGATAGTATTTTTAAAATTGGAGGACTACTAACGGCCATTCGATTGTTGTTGCTTGTGCTTTAATTCTTCTTCCTCAAGATGTTGTTGAAGAAGTCCCACATAGATGTCTCGTTCCCAAGGCATCATATTTTCAATCTCTGTTAATGAATATTTATGGTACTGCATCAAAGAAAAGTTCAACCTAAAGTAATTCTCTAGGTCCATGTGCATTAGGGCTAGGCGAAAAAAGACGCTAATCCCTCAAGCACAACATCACTTTTCACTTTTGTCTTTGGATTAGTTACCTTTACAGTATGAGATAACTTTGGCATTGTCTCAAAGAACTTTTCAATCTCTTTAAATTGAGAAGAATTCATTTGTTCTAAAAATTCTTTCACTTCTTTTTTTGTACAGTCTGCAACTGCCCAAACTTCATCTGCTGTATATATCTTATCAATACAAGCAGCAATCAGATCAAATGATTGATCCATTGCATTAGCATCATCAAAATCAAAATTATTTTTAATAAACTGTTCTAGTGATGGATACTTTAGTTCCATCATAAGATCTTTATCAAGTTTAATTTGATTACTATGGGTATCATTTTTTTGAATTCCAATATCATCCAAATTAATAGTCACAGGAACTTGAGTCTCCTCATCATCAGGACATATAATATTAACTTCAATCTCCTCTCCAACAGACTTGCCTCTGATGTTCAGGAATAAAAATTCAATATCAAAAGTAGGAAGTTGATCTACTCTAACTCCTTTTGTAAGAACACAGTTCTTTAAAACATTTTTTATAGCAGTTGTAATCTGCTTTGTATCTTCTGTTTCTAAAGCAAGTACAAGTAACTTCTCTTCTTTAACAAGAAAAGGTCTGTAGTTAATACTTTGTCCTGTAGAAGGTAACTCCAACTCATATGTCGGTGTGGCAATCTTTGGTAAAGGCATAATATCCTATAGAGTTTTCAGTATGTTTATTTATCAGGCAAGTCCAGATCCAATTGAACGTAGTTGATCGTTGGCACCAAGAGGTAAACTGCTATTCTGTACTGCTCTAGTAAAGTCATTTACTCTATTAGGTAGTTGTCCAGCATTAAATCCCTGACTCCTTGAGTTAAATTTTGCCATATCATTTATAGTATTACCTCTTGGACCAGCTTGTTGTGTTGTGGGACTTGAAGGCTTGCGAAGAATGTATCTAATATAGCACATAGATACAGTACATTTCAAGAGGGAAGATCCATCATAAGAAACTGGCATTGAATTAATAGCCAACGGAAAAGTTCTAAAAAACTCATACTCAATACTACGATTATGATCTTTCTCAAACTTTATGATTTTTAACCCCTGATCTGCTGTATAATCATCTGGATACTTGGATCGATAGAAATAATTTGAACTTCTTGCATCATCAGAATCTTCATTCATAATCTCACTCATCCAAGTCTCAAAGAACTTGATAGGTAAGTAACCATTTGCATCAACATAAAAAGTTAAATCAATTCTATCCTCAAATATTCTTCTGTATGCATGTTTCTCTGTAACACCATGATGATCATTAGTAAGTTCCAATGTTGCTAAACTAGATCCTGGTAATGATGCATCCGAACACATTATATTCAATCTATCTTGTTGTACTGAACCACCAAGAATACTATTTAATTTTCCACCAAGTTCCCCAGATGGAACTGAAATCTCCACATCAAAATGAGAAGTAGTTGCTGGTGTTAAAAGAGTTGCCTTAATGACATCTATACTTCTTATAGTAGGCATATAACTATAAATACTTTTTGACCTTATATATTATGTATAAGAGATATGGCAGAAAGTATTAAAAGTAGGTTCAAACCAGCGTTTCCTAGAAAATATAAAGGTAATGCGAAGAATATTATATGTCGTAGTAGTTGGGAAAGAAGATTCTGTAACTACTGTGATATAAATGAAAGTATTATTGAATGGGGTAGTGAGGAATTCTTTATACCATACCTTTCACCAAAAGATAATCGTGTTCATAAATATTATCCTGACTTTATTATAAAGGTAAAGGAGAGTACAAATAAAATTAAAACATATGTAATTGAGGTGAAACCAAAGAAGCAAACAGAACCACCAAAGAAAAGAAAGAGAGTAACCAAGTCCTACATATATGAATGCACAACCTTTGCAGTTAACCAAGCAAAGTGGAAAGCAGCAAAAGAATTTTGTGATGATAGAAGAATTGAATTTAAAATCATCACCGAAAAAGAATTAGGAATTAAATGATGTCAGATCCTGCACATTTTGCCAATAGAATAGAACCAATTAAAGAAGAATTAGAAACAACAAATGATCCAGAAGATCTGATGTTGATGATTATGGAAGCACTTAAAGGTACAGTGTCACCCATACCAGAGGTGGGAAAGTTTTATACGTTTGTTTATAATGCAAAGACTCCTCGTATACAATATGACCAACACCCATTGATTGCATGTACTGATTTACAACAGTGGGGATTCAAAGGTTTAAACTTTCACTGGAGACAATCAAGAAATTATACATGGGAAGAACTTGCAGGTCAGTTATATATTGTGGACTATACTGAACTTGATGACCTACTTGCAATACCTTATGCCAAGTTTCTTACTAAATAATAAAAAGTTTGTATTTAGATGACGACCAAGGCAGGATACTACGGATCTGACGATGTAAAAAATAGATTTCCAGTTCCTGCTATGAAAGGAACTCGAAGTCAGAATGAAAAATATTTTGTGCTTGTTGATAAAGAGACAGGTAAAAAGATAGTATATAATGAAGAGTTTGGTGCAGATAAAGTTGTAGGAGAGTACGATAAGAGTGGGGACTTTGTTCCTAATACAAATTGGTGGGGTGGTGCTCAACCAGAAGAGAAAGAATTTTTTAATTCTAAAGAAGGTAAAGATTTAGTTAATAACCATGCCCAAACAATAGCAGAAAAAGGTTTACTTGAAGAAGGTAAAACTCCTGATGAAGCAAAGAAGGAAGCTAATGCCCTTGCACGTTCTAACAATGCAAAAGAAGAAGAGGAACAACTAACTAAAAGTAGAGCAGCACTGTCTCAATCAATTGCAGCTGATAAAGATACAAGGAATAAATTTCCAAAAATGTTATGCTACCCTGTAACATTAAGAAAAGATATGCAAGATATAATTAAATTTAGTATGATGAAGTATGAACCAAAAGATGTTGATGGAGATGATGCTTCAATCACTTTCACTGAAAGATCTACTGATATATCAAAGAGAACTATAGGATCTTGTATTCTTCCTATTCCTGGTGGTATCTCTGATAGTAATCAGGTAAGTTGGAACCAAGAAAATATGGATCCTATTGCTATTGCAAAAGCAAATGTTGCATTACAGGCAATATTGAGAGGTGGTGAAGGTTTAACGGATGCTGTAGGTGGTATCGCAGAAACTCTAAAAAGTGAATCAGGTCTTAAAGAAGGTGTTGCTAATGCGATTGCAGGTGCAGCATCAGGAACTGGTAGTCAACTGCTAACAAGAAGAACTGGAGCAATTCTGAATCCTAATATGGAATTACTATTTCAAGGTCCCCAACTTCGAGATTTTACTTTCCAATTTAAATTATCACCAAGAAGTAGTAAAGAAGCGGAAGAAGTAATAAAAATTATTAGATTTTTTAAGCAAGGAATGGCACCAATAAGAAGTAAGTCAAGATTATTTCTTAAGAGTCCACATACATTTAAACTTCAATACATTCATGAAAATAATGATCATAAGTTCTTAAATAGATTTAAAGAGTGTGCATTGCAAGGTTGCACAGTTGCATATGGTGAAACGCAATATGCAACATTTGAAGATGGTGCAATGTCATCATACAATATGCAACTATCATTCAAAGAACTTGAACCAGTATTTAATGATGAATATACAACACTTGATAATAATCAAGACACAGAAATAGGTTACTAAAATGTCAGATTACTTTCGCAACGTCCCCGACTTTGATTATGTTAGCAGACTTCCAGGTGCTAAAATATCTGATTATATTACTGTAAAGAACTTCTTTAAGAGAGGATTTCTTCGGGAAGATATATTCCAAGAGTTATCTTTCTTCACCAAGTATCAAATCAAAGGAGATGATAGACCAGATAATGTTGCTTGGAATTTCTATCAAGAATCTCAATTGGATTGGTTGGTATTAACATGTAATAATATAGTAAACATTCAAACAGAGTGGCCACTTAAACAAACAGACTTTGATAGATTTCTATTAGATAAGTATGATACATATGAAAAACTAAATGAGATACATCATTATGAAACAATAGAAATTAAAAATACAATGGGTGTTGTCCTTCTCAAGGAGGGTCTTGAGGTAGATAAAAGTTTTTCAATGACATATTATGATTCTGTTACAGAAAAACAAGTGACTCCTACAACATTGACAACATCAATAACTAACTATGTTTATGAACAAAAAATAGAAGATGATAAGAGAAATATATATTTACTTAAACCAAAATACCTTAACATAATATATGATGACATGGATGAAATGATGACATATATAAAGGGTTCCAGTCAATATAAGACTGAAACCCTTAAAGTTGCTGATAATATCAGACTGTATAATTAACTCTCTACTACTCTGCTAACTTCTGAAAGTAAGATAGAGCATCATCTTCATCAGATGATGAACCTACTGCTGCAGTAACAGTTTCTTCTGCCCTACGACTAGCGAAGTCAGGTTTAGATGATGGGTAGTCAGCACTAACTTGTGTGCGACTATTATCCTCATCAAATACCTCTTCATCCATACGACGAGCAGGTTTCTGTCCAAGAACAGACTTCAGACGTTTCTGAAGATCTTCATAGGATTTGAATTGATCTGCTGCTGTTATTGCAGTAAGAGAATACTCTTTCTTCCATAGTGCTTCAAGTGCATCATCATCCTGAAGGAGTGGTGAAACTGAATCGAACTCTGACTTATCATAGTTCCAGAATCCATCCTTCTTAACAATCTTCAACTTGAAGTTAGCACCTTGCCAGAAGTCAAAAGGATTGATTGGAGTTTCATCCTCAAACTCTGGTTGCATTGCTTCCATAACCTTATCAAAGATCTTCTTACCAAATTTGTAGAGGAATACTCCACCCTCATTTTGAGGATTGGAAGGATCTTTCACAACGTAGATGTTTGCATAATAAGATAGCTTACGCTTTTGTTTACGAACAGTATCTTTATCTGATTCGTTACCACTGTTCCACAATTCACGATTGTATTCTGAAACAGGATCTTTACCACCAGTTGTGGTTAAAGAGTTTTCAATATACCAACCACCAGGACCTTGGAATGCATGTGAATACATCTTTGCCCACGGTAGGTCTTCACTATCAGGAGCAGGAAGGAATCTGATAACAGCAAAACCGTTACCTGATTTATCTAACTCTGGTTTCCAGAGACGCTCATCAGCACCTCCACCTGATGTGTTCATCTTCTCCACTTCTTTAACTAATTTTTGAGTCAAAGATCCTAGAGAGGATTGTTTTTTTAAGTCTGAAAAAGACATTCGGATTACCTCGGATTTATTGAGATTTGGCTTGTTTGTACTTTGTTATTCTAATTCTTAAATTCATCTTTGTCAAGTTGATCTTTCATTTTCTGAACAACCTGTCCCATTTCAGTAAACAAACTGTTCATATCAACACTCTGTGGTAGTCCCATAGAGGCAGCACCTTGAATAATTTTGTCTTTCATTTTCTGTGCTTCAGGATCATCAGACAAACTCAAACGTGTGTAAAGGATCTTTTGCTTATCGCAAAGTCTCTCCAGAATCTCAACATGGTAACGTTGATCTTCCTTTTTCATCATCGGAAACTTAAATACATTTGTATAAACTTCTTCTTGAAGTTCTTGTATTTCAGCCATCTCTGAACGGACAACTTCAGAATCGAAAAAACTCATAGGATAATCTCTTTAAGAATTTTTTTATAACGAGGTACACTTATATTTAGGAAAGGATCGTACTTTTTTATCTTACGACTTACGGTTTCCCATACAGGATCTTTCAGTCGTTTATCAAAATCTTTTCCGTATTCAAATATTCTATCACATATAACCATAGTTTCAAGTGAGGTGTCCCCACCCAAATAACTTTTAAGTATTGGAGGATGTCCCTTACTACAATCAAATACATCATCAACTTTCTTATCACTGAATAAATTATTAACTTCTTCTTTGAAAACATATGAAAGTGATTGTACTTTCTTTTTCCAATCAGTATATCTACCTTCTCCTTCCTTAATCATTTCACCAATCCACATCGTTGATGGATCAGTAGTGCTTACAAAATTAGATACAAAAAAATCTACTACTTCTTTATCATTCTTCTGTCTTGAAAATTTCTCAAACCAAAACCTATCTTTTCTCTTATAGAAAGCCTCTCTTGTTGCTCTTACTTTACCAGCATACTTATGATAGTCATAGTTATCTTTGGTGAAGTGATTCTTCATCGCAAGATAGCATTTATAGGCATCAAGTGGCATCATGAAAAAGTAATAGAGGCATTTTTTACTGGGAAATTTTTTCCCACCTTTTTGGAATCAAAGAGGCAATTTCGCACGAGAACTTCTCTTTAAAAAATTAAGTTCCTGTGCTTCATATTTAATCTTTTCTTTCAATGGTTTAGATATAAGTTTAGGGACTGACTCTACATCAATAGAATTCTGTTCACAAAAATGTATGATAGCATCAATGTAATTCATTTCTGGATTGATTTGTACAAGACCTTCAATCTCTTGAGCAAATCGAGCAGGACAAAAGAATTTAGATTCTAATACCTTCTCAAGTTCATTCTTCTCCATTCGGTGTCCTAGTATTGTGAGATACAAATTCTTTTATATAACGAACTAATAGTTTAATATAATCCCCTTTGTTCCGTTTGTCAAATACTTTTACATCACCACCAGGTGTAACCATGATAGTAATTAGTTTTGTCACAGGGATTTCAGTTAGTTCATAGTATGCAGCAGCATAAAAAGTTTCCTGAACAAAGTAGTTTTCCAACCACTTTTCAGGTTTGATTTTTTCAGATGTCTTAAAGTCTATGACCGCTAATTCACCTTCATACTCCGCTATGCAATCAACTCTACCTGCAAGACCAAGGTACTCGGAGTAAAGGGTTCTTTCTACAGCGTGTATGTTATTTATTTTGTCTAGATATGGTTTGGCATGATGAAACATGAACTTGGTGGCAGGTCTAAACTGCTCCCAATCAATTTCATTATTCCTCATATACACTTCAACTGCTTCATGGAAATCAGTTCCACGAGTGGTTGCTTTCTTTGTTATACGATTTGCCTCTTCAATACCAACTCGCTTTCGCCAGTTAACAAAGACTTGTCTATTATAAAAAGAAGTCACAGATGTAATGGAAGGAACCCATTGACCATCAGGAAGATTATATAATCTTATACCATTAGTTTCTTTCTTTTCTAATTCAAGATCACCTAAAAAATTACAATGAGTAAAGGTCATAAATTCAGTTCCAGTTTAGCAAGGAGATATTCTTTGACAAATCCAGATCGAACAATGTCCTCGATACCAAATTCAACAATATCAACTGATGGCATGATGCGAAGGATCTTCATGAAGTCACTAACACCATTCCTTTCATTGGTTTTGATAAGATCTGATTGAGTGGCATCACCACAGAACATAATCTTTCCATTCTCACCAATCCTTGTAATTATACTATCAAGTTCATGATAGTTCAAGTTTTGGAACTCATCTACTATTACAATAGCATTATCTAATGTAGTACCACGAATGAATGATGTGCTCCAGAATGAAATAGTTCCTTGTGTTTTAAGATTACCATAGAGCATCTCAAAGTCTGCTTCACTTGGCATCTCAAACATATACTTAACCATATTCTTATATGGTATCTGATATAGAGAAGACTTATCCTCATGATCACCAGGAAGGAAACCAATCTCTCTAGTTGCTACCAAAGATCTAACGATATAAATTTTATCATAAGAAGTCTTTGGGTCTAACACATCTTTCAATGCATTATATAATGTTATGAATGTCTTACCTGTACCTGCTGCACCATAAGCAACAAGGTTCTGATCATTTTTATAATGACGAAAAAGTTCTTCTTGGTTTGGAGTTAGAGGATTAATTGTCCTCATCAAGTCCGTATTAATTGGTTTTTTTCTTTTCATTTGCTTGTTACTCATTCCGTATGGAACAACTGACTTGTGAGTCTTTGATTTAGCTGGCATTAGAATTGATAATCTCTATTTTTACGAACGGTAGCACCTGGTTGTTTAGATGCTCTATCAAGAACTTCATTCCAACCACTAGAGTTTGCTTCTCCACTCCACTTAAACATCTCTTGAGCACTGGCACATCCTTCCGACCAATCTTTATCCCATTCAGGATTATCTTTTCTCCACTGATCATATGCTTTCATCGTCATAGAGAGTTCTTTCTTCTCTTTAGTTTTTAAATTAATCACTGGGTATGTTGGCATATCAATATAAAGTTATGTGAAAGTATTTAGACCCATTCAAGGGCTTCAGCAACAGTAGGGAACTGTTCAATAAAAATGGAACGTGTTTCCTCTGCAACATCCATATGTTCTTTCTGTGTTCCATGTGCAGAACGTAGGTCAATATAATGTACCCATGATCTTACAGAACCAGTCATGTATAAACGTGTTGGTGTAGCAAGGGGAAGTACAAACCTTGCACACTCTTTTGCTATACCTGCCTCAAGCATTTCTTTATATAATTTCATTCCATCAACGAAGTGTCTTTGCATTTTAATTTCAAAGTCTTGTTGCATCAATGGATCTATATCATCAATACTATTCTGTCTATTCTTTGTATCCTGACGACGTAATGATGGTAAAGGTATCTCCTTCGCTAACATACTACTATCAGCATACCTCTGTGAAAACTCTTGGTATGTAAACGATCTATGTCTTAATATCTGTGCAGCAAGTCCTCTGGTAGTATTGATCTCAACGGTCATGAATGCTTGCTCAAAGACGCTCCAATGCCCATGTTTAATACAATACTTAAGAAGACCAGCAAACTTATCACTGTCTTGATTATTGGGGTTGCTGACACGAGCAACATATGCCATATGCTTTTCAGCATCTGGTGTAGCACTTACTAATTTAACGGTCATAATACTCTCTCAATGCCTCTAACATAATTTCTTTTAACTCTGCTCTTTCTTTAGTATTAAAGATAGGTAATGGAGTGGGATTGAATGGTGGATAGATGGGATTGCCATCAGCATCTTTAGGAAATATATTATCCTTACATCCCTTTGTTGCAGGTCCACTTAATCCTTGGGTATCAATCTTACTCATGATTAATTAGTAGTTTCATCAAAAACTTCATCATAATCATTAGATTTTGAAATAGATTGTTCGTAGTTTTCATACTTGTAAGATTCAGGATCAGAATAAACTTCCGATTCTAACTCCTCAACAATCTCTTTAAGAGCCATGACTAAAACTTTTAGTTTTGCTTTGTTCATATGAGATTTCTTTTCATCTAATTATAATACAAAAAAAGAGGGGTGTAAACCCCTCCTAATTTAAGTTAAGCAGCAGTAAGTTCTTTTTCAAACTTAACACCACGATAGGTTTCTTGAACCTTCTGTGACTTTACTTGCTTACGCTCGTTGGTGTCGTACTGGACACCACGATAAGTGACTTGTGCCATTGGGTTTCTCCAAAGTAGTAGGGATTTTAGCCCCGTTCCTTCAGTCAACTTGTGCGTCCTCAAAGCATCCCTGCTCTGTACTCTCTTTCACTTGCTGAACTAATTCAGCACGGTTCTCTATAGAAGGTGCCATTCGAGAAATAATATCCTCGGCACTTTCGCATGTTAAAAGAGTGGCGATTAGAAATTCCATAAGGATGAACGATTCCGTTCCGAGTCGGCTTACTTGCGTCCTGAATGTATCAGGATGAACGATTGTGTTAATATTAACACATGTATATTATATAGTCAAGTAGTTCTGTAAAACGTGATACAAAACTACTTAAAGTACTTCTGTATGACCTCTATCTGGTCATGGTAACGTGAAATTTTATCTAACTCTACTCCAATTGCTTCAGTGATATCAGAATGTTCTCCAATACCTGCAGGATTTGTCAGATAAACTTCAACATTTGCCTTATGTTTGGCAATTTCACCAGTAGCATGTGCTAGTAGTGCTTTAAGTAACAAATCTCTCATGGATACCTCTTGCATGGTTGTTGTGCTCACGTAATTTATTATACCATATCATGTCTTTTAATGTCACGTCTCTATTTAACTTAATTTTACATGCAATCTCCACAAATTTTAATCTATGATCTTTACTCAACATTTAATTCATTCCCATGCCTATCAACTAGACCAAGTTTTTTTATCTGGGCAAAGTTAGACTTCTGACCTTTCTTAATTTTCTTATACTCTTTAAGTAATCTATCAACTTCATTCTGTGATACTTTCACATTCAATTCACTACCTTCATCTTGAGGAACCTCTCCACCAAAACCCTTTACATCTTTCTTACTTTCTTTTTCCTCAAGATAATCATTGATTCCATTCTGAATCTCACCTTCTATGATGTCATTAATCTGTGCTCTGATCTGCTCATCATTCATGCTCGTTTCCTCTTTCTTGTTGCCTTCTTATCTGGTTGCTTATATCCCCACAAGTTTGGTTTGATTGTGCCTTTCCCATGATCAAATCTCTTTACAACATTTGGACCATAACGATCATAGTACATATCAAACAAGTCTGCTCTCTTTGAACAACGAGTTAAATCAAGATGCTCTTCACCATCTATGCTATACCAAACAAGATGTGCGTCTGTTGGAAAATTTGTATCATGTGCTTTGACAAGAGTAGTTTTTTCTAACAGAATTTCACAAGAATAATCAGATGGTTTAAATTTTTCTTCTACCTTTACTTCTTCCTCTGCTACTTTCTTTTCTGTTTTAGTCGTCATGACCTACCACCCCATTGAATATCTGGATATGCCTCCTTCACAACATCATATGTTAACTTATAAACGTCAGTCAATTTTTTATCCTTGACCAAACAAATAATCTCTGCTTCTTTTGGATGCAATCCTTCAAGCATCTGAATAAACATAGTCTCTCTACGAAGAGAACTTAATGTACTATTACCACCTTTAACAAAATGGAAAAGTTGTCTCCACTCTCTACGTAAAGATGTATGATCAGTCCCTACAGGAACTTCATTCTCTTTATAAGGAACCTGACCTGCAGGAATTGCAGACTCAACTGTGTCATCAAAATTCCATATAAGAACAGCAGTTATAGAGTCATCTCTATACTCTTGAAGTATTTCTACTTTCTTTGCCTTCGATCTTTGTTTACATGCAAGTTCAAGAACTTCATGTATGAAAGGATTTGGTGGTAACTTTACCCTTTTAGTCGTCGTCTTCGTCTTCGTCGGTGTCATAATTGTTTTCAATTCGTAGAGCTAAAATTTCATCAGGAACTAATTGTCCGTTTGCATCAAACATTTCTGGATGAGTATACACTACTTGAGGTGTCGTTTCATATGAATGCTGTCTTGCCATCCATCCTATCATACCTCCTACCAACAATGCAAGTAATGAAACTACTGTGGTAAGGGTTAAGGTTACTATGGTCATGTCCATAATGCTTCTCCAGAGTGTTAAGTTTTTCTAATATCAAGATAAAAATTAAAGTGAAAAATAATTTCCCTGTTCCAGAGTGCAATCAGTTTTCCAAATTTTACTTGAAATGTTTTAGATGGTTCGGATTTTTTCCTCCTATTTCGTAGTAGTAATTCTACACCCCGATTTATTTCGGTTGGTGTATTTTTATTTAGAGACTTTTTTTCGTCTTCCTGGTTTTCGGTCACGACTATACCTCCATGCATCTTCTAGTATACCATACAAATAATCTCTGATCTTACGTGCTTTAGGTTTAGGTATGTGACCATATGCCTCACGTAACATTTTATGATTGTTATCAGCACCTCCTTTAATATATTGTTCAAGTTCTAATACTTGATCGGATATTTCATGTGCAGTAGAACTCTCAATAAAAGCATCTACTTCATACTTCTTTGTCTTACGATACTTAAGAAAATCATAAAATTTAAGAGTCATTTTACCATCAAATGCATACTCAATAGCATGTTCGATCATATCATAAACATTTTCAAAATCGTCTTCTGGTTTCATTAGACTAACTTGTTCTCCTGTAAATACTTAACGGTTTCTGTACACCCACCAAGTTTATCTCCGTTGAGTGTAACTTGAGGGAATGTAGATCCTTGACCGAACTCGCCATAAAAACTTGTTCTATCAAAGTCTTTATCTAATTTATAAGTCACAAAGTTTAGATTGGCAAGCTCTAAAACTCTCTGAACTTTTGTGCAATATGGACAACCATCTTTTGAAAAGACTGTAAAGTTCTTCGTACTTGGTGTCATAACTTTTTCTTCAGGTTCTAAATTTCCGTGCATGAGATAAAATTAATTATACGTTTTACTTATTATATATTTTCACGTTCTATTATATCATACTCTATCACGATCTTCTTACTTGTGGTTCCTTTACTATCATAGGTGGTAAGTCTCTGCATCTTTCCACCAAGTTCACCAGTGATGCAAAGAAGTTCTGCAATAAGTTCTCCTTCATTTTCTACAGTCATTTTATTCTCCGATAAAAAAAGAGACCCTTTTGATGGGGTCTCTTGAATATAACATATGTATTCAGTTTTATCAACCGATACTAGGAGCAACAAGTGCAACCTCTGTTTCGCCAGCAGATGCTAGGTCAAGTGGGAAGTTGTGTGCATTTCTTTCGTGCATAACTTCCATACCAAGGTTTGCTCTGTTTAGAACGTCACCCCAAGTAGGTACAACCTTACCAGATGCGTCTACGACAGACTGGTTGAAGTTGAATCCATTCAAGTTGAATGCCATTGTACAGATGCCCATAGAGGTCAACCATACGCATACAACTGGGAATGATGCAAGGAAGAAGTGAAGTGAACGAGAGTTGTTGAATGATGCATACTGGAAGATAAGTCTACCGAAGTATCCATGTGCAGCAACGATGTTGTATGTCTCTTCTTCTTGTCCGAACTTGTAACCATAGTTCTGTGAATCTAAACCAGTTGTTTCTCTGATTAGAGATGAGGTAACAAGTGAACCGTGCATAGCAGAGAATAATGCTCCACCGAACATACCTGCAACACCTGCCATATGGAATGGGTGCATAAGGATGTTATGTTCTGCTTGGAATACGAACATGAAGTTGAATGTTCCAGATATACCTAGTGGCATTCCGTCAGAGAATGAACCCTGTCCGAAAGGATACACAAGGAATACAGCGAATGCTGCAGATACAGGTGCAGAATATGCTACACAGATCCAAGGACGCATACCTAAACGGTATGAAAGTTCCCACTGTCTACCCATGTAGGCAGAGATTCCGATAAGGAAGTGGAAGATTACCAACTGGTAAG
>VTLG01012485.1_pt1 | contig 14775 bp, 6 predicted proteins | sample 4694571 | NCBI WGS metagenome assembly VTLG01 (sample SAMN12604809, study PRJNA352737) | marine metagenome | biome: ENVO:00000447; feature: ENVO:00000209|ENVO:00000569|ENVO:01000036; material: ENVO:00002151; isolation source: viral sequences binned using virsorter ...
CAAGGAGTCGTTGAAATTGCAGGCATCAAGATCTACAAGTCAATGAACATTCCATTCTTCGGATCATACGGTACTAAGTATGGTACTGCATCTGCAACAAACCCCGGTATCACAAGTCCCGGAAACGTTGGTTCATTCATCGGTGAAACAGCAGAAGACGCTAGAGCTTCTGTAACTGGAATCGAAAACAACTATGGTAACTCTACAGACTTCGCTAACAGCTGCGGACTAATCTTCCAAAAGGAAGGTGCTGGAGTTGTAGAAGCTATCGGACCACAGGTTCAGGTAACTTCAGGCGACGTTTCAGTTGTATACCAAGGTGACGTAATTCTAGGTAGACTCGCAATGGGAGCAGACTTCTTAAACCCTGCTGCTTGCGTTGAGTTAATTGCTGGTGCTGCTGCTGGTTCTTCTGGCAACGCTGCATTTGGTACTTCATACCCAGCTAACGCTTAATTTTTATTTTTTATACGGGAGCTTCGGCTCCCCTTTTTTCTTATGGCAACCACAACTATTGACATCGACACAGAACTGTCCGCAGTAAACAATATACTGGGGGCTATAGGTCAATCACCTTTAACAACTTTAAACTTTGATAACCCAGAAGTATCATTTATATACAATCTACTTCGTGATGCCAACGTAGACACGCAGGCAGAGGGGTGGCACTTTAACACAGAGAAGCATGTAAAATATACACCTGACTCTGTGACTGGTAAAATAGCTATAGGTAACGATATATTATCTATGGACGTTCATGATAATCATATACGTAGAGACTATAATCTCGTACGTCGTAACGGATATTTATATGACAAACAAACTCACACAGATGATTTTTCTACAATAGATAGTCTTGATCTTGATGTTGTACGATTATATAACTTTGAAGATCTACCTATTGTATTTAGACGATTTATAACATACAGAGCAGCCGCAGCAGCAGCTACACAATTAGTTGCAAACCCTAACTTAGTTAAACTGTTAGGTAATCAAGCTGGTTTAGCCAGAGCAGCTCTACAAGAATACGAGTGCAACCAAGGAGATCACAACATGTTTGGATTCCCTGACGATAGTGCACATCAAACTTACCAACCTTGGAGAAACCTTAGACGATAATGGCAAGCGTAACACAAACTATCCCTCAGTTCTCACTAGGTATGTCAGAACAGCCTGACAACCTAAAGTTCCCCGGCCAAGTAACAGAAATAGTAAACGCTATACCAGATGTTACAAAAGGACTATTTAAAAGACCGGGTGCTAAAAGAATAGGAACCAGTCCACTAGCTAATGTACAAAGTGGTGGGTCTTGGTTTCATTACTTTCGTGACGAGACAGAGGGATCTTACATAGGACAAATAGCAGCTGACGGACAAGTCAGAGTATGGCGTTGTAGTGATGGACAACAGATGAATACAGTTTATGGCACAGGAGGTCAGACTGCTATACAAAACTATCTAGCTACAAGCACACCAGAAAATTTACAGTTCTTAACTATTAATGATACTACATTTGTTAGCAGTCGTGATAGTACTAACTCTAATACCATAGTAGGAGAGACTGGTACATCAACAGCAAGACCAGATGCACACTTTGCAATGCTGGAATTACTACGAACAGAAAACGGAAGACAATATGGTATTGATGTATTTAGAACTGCTGATGTCACAACTCTTACTCGTGCTACACGTATTAAAATATCAGCTGATACTTTATTTGAAGGCGATGGGTCAGGATCGTGTCCCGGAATCGGTACACAAGTATTTAGTGTTGACTCAGGTTCAAAGAAAAACTTAATATTTAGACTTAATATTTTAGGGCAGCAAGGTGTTAGCCCTAATTATAATGCTAGTAGTGATGGACCAGACGGAGATAACTACCAGTGCAGCTACCAAAGAGAAGTAGTATTACTACATGGTGGTGAAGGTTGGGCTGTAGGTGATACAGTTACGGTAACTCTAGATTCTGCAAAAGGTGGAGGTGGTACTACCAAAGCACAGGCACAAACAACTGATGCAACCTATACTATACAGGTAGAAGAGGTAGAATCTACACAGGTAAACGCAACAATAAGTAGTAATGGTGATGGTCTTGTACGTCCAGAGCCTACACCTTTTGATGCTCAAACAGCTGTAACTGCTGATACAATTATAGGCGGAATTATAGCAGATCTACCTAGCGGAATTACAGGTAAACAAATAGGTAATGGTATATATCTATCTAGCTCAAACTCATTCACAGTTAACATTGTAGAAAATGACTTAATGAGAGTCATGCAAGGTTCAGTAAATGATGTACAAAACTTACCAAACCAGTGTAAACATGGATATATAGTTAAAGTATCTAACGCTTTACGAGCAGAAGAAGATGATTATTACCTAAGATTTGAAGGTCAAAATGATAAAGATGGTAGTGGATCTTGGACTGAATGTGCAGAACCGGGAATAACTACAACGCTTACTAACATGCCTTTAGTTATACAGCGTACAGCTACAACTGAATTTACTGTAAAACAATTTACTTATGGACAACGGGATGTGGGTGATACATTTACTAACCCAATGCCATCATTTGTAGGTAAACGTATTAACAAGGTACTATTCTTTCGTAATAGATTAGCACTTTTAGCAGGCGAGAATGTTGTTACATCTAGACCGGGTACATTAGGAGAGCCTAACTTCTTTATTGAAACAGCTCTAACAGTATCAGTAGCTGACCCTGTGGATATATCAGCTGCATCTATGTTTCCATCTGACTTGTTTGATGGTATAGAAATCAATGCTGGTTTACTTGTATTTAGTACAAACCAACAGTTTTTATTAGCATCAGATGATACAGTCTTTAACCCTGACACAGCTAAACTAAGAAGTATAGCTACATTTAATTATAACGAAAACATGGCTCCTATATCTCTAGGAACTACAGTGGCTTACATAGATAACTCTGGTAAGTTTAGTAGATTTAACGAGATGGCTAACTCAGCACGAGAAGGAGAGCCTAATATCATAGAAGTTAGTAAAGTTGTTCCTACATTACTACCTAAAGATATAGATTTAATAACTAACTCTAGAGAAAACTCTATTGTATTGATAGGTAAAACAGGAACTGACGAAGTGTTTGGTTATAAGTATTTCCAGACAGCTGAAAAACGAGTGCAAGCTGCATGGTTTAAATGGAAGCTGAACAATCCATTAACTTATCATTTTATTATTAATGATGAGTATTTCTTTTTAGATAGTGATTACTATTTACAAAGCATTAAGCTAGTACAGGCTGACTCAGATCCTAGTATAGTACAGGATAATGTAGACTTCTTATTACATTTAGATAACCATACTACTGTAAGTGGTGGTAGCTACAGTGCATCTACAAATCTAACTACATTTTCTAGTGTTAGTTGGTTAAGTTCTGTAACAACACCTAACCACGATCTAGTAGTAATTGATACTAATACTAACTCAACACGTCTTGGACGCTATGCTAAACCTACAGTCTCAGGTACAAGTTTTACTTTACCCGGTAATTGGTCTAGTGCAACACTTACGATAGGTTACATATATCCATACCAAGTTAAGATACCAACACTTTATCCTACTAAAATAGACGGACAACGATCTACAGCAGACGTGAACTCTTCTCTTGTATTACATAGAGTCAAGTTCCACTTCGGTAAGATAGGTCTATATGAAACCACACTTGAACGTGTAGGTAAAACAGATTATACAGAAGTATATGAGTCTACAGAACTTGACGAGTACGACGCATCTGATGCACCATACTTAGAAGAGTTTATTAAGACTATTCCTGTATATGAAAAGAATACAAACGTTGAGATAACACTCAAATCATCACACCCTGCCCCGGCTACATTAAGATCAATGTCATGGGAAGGCGATTACTCACCCAAATATTACCGCCGTGTATAACATACAACTCACAGAAACAGAACTTAGATACTTTTATTGGAGAATGAAAACCAATAAATGGTACGAACCCTACACTAAAAGAGGAATGACTCAAGTGCCATGGGAACCTTGGATGGCAGATACAATAAATAAACTAGAACCGATATATGAAAACCTCAAGTAAATACATTCACCCAATAACTTTAAAGGCTGCCCTAGAGGTGGCCTCTAATTTACGCTCAGACGACTTCAGAGAGCTCTCAGACGGCCATGGACTAGATCCACTATTATATCTAGCCGCCATGTCTGCTGACCCCTCTGCGGTCTATTTTACGGCTCCTAGCGGCAAGGCTGCTGGTGTGGCAGGCGTAGGAGACAAGGGCGATATTTGGATGCTTTGTACAAATGAAATCCATAAAGTACCGATTTTATTCTCAAGACAGGCAAAGCGGTTTGTCGATAGCCGTACGGAACCTTTACTTTGGAATATAGTTGACAGTCGAAACACAGCACATTTAAAACTGCTGAAGTTTCTTGGCTTTAAGTTTTTACGTAAGTTAAAACACGGGCCGAACAATGTAACATTTATTGAATTTTGCCGTGTGCATAGACGCTAATGCTGGAGCCAGAGCTGCTGCCAGACAAAGAAACAAAGAGAAGCATGCTAACTTTGCTCAGAACTCCTTAATGTTCTTTAACAAAGAGACAAGTTTAGCAAGAGCTCAAAACAGAAATGTAATGGGGTACAGTCGTGACCTCAGTGATGCTTACGTAAGAGCTATTTATACTCAAGGTAAGGGTCGTTTAAGAAATCAAAAACTCGTTGCACAATACTTTGGTAAAAAGAAGATTGACGAGGGTGGTAGAAGTAGAACATTTGGTAAAAAACAGTACCAAGGTTTACTCAGAAGCCAAGCAGAAATACAAGGTATAACACGTAACATGTTTGGTCGAAACATGGCATACGCTCAAGAAGGTGCAAGACGTAAGTTCCAAGCTGCTAATGCTCAAGCTAGACAAAAGCTAGGTATTCCTCCAGCATTTGGTGCTCCAGTTATGCTACCTCCAAAAGATTACTTTACAGGTGCGTTACAATTAGCAAGCTCTGTAGCAAGTATATATGGTGGATTCAAAACTAACTAATTATGACATCATCATTTCAGAACGTCGTCGGTACGCCACGAGATGCAGTCCCTGACATAAGTAAAACTAATTACTTACAGACATCTCCAGACATGACTGAAGCTGTTAATGAAGACAGCGAAAAAAGAATCAAGGACACTAAGGAGTTCTTTAAGCAACTTATAGAACTAGAGGAACTAGCCGCCAGTAAAATGGATAAACGGCTAGATGCCATTTCAAATATTGTTGGTACTATAGGTGATATTAGAAAAAACAGGTTAGCAAAAGAAGCTGACGGATTAACTAAAGAGTTTCTTAAAAAAGAAAGATTAGAATTTCAAGAACAAATAGGCACAGTTGTTGACGGAACAAAGGACAGCACTGCTTTCCAAGAAGCATTAGCTTTAGGTGAAATTGGCCGTGATACTAATTTAAAACTTGCAGAAAAACTTGACTTACAATTAGGTATTATTCCTGACGAACAGTTAGAAGGAAAGGTAAGTGAGCATATGTCTCACTATATTTCTCAAGGTAGACCTTTAATTGTAAATGATATCTTGGATCATTATGGTGCAAATAATGCAACCTCACAAGGAGAGTTTACAGATTACAGACGTAAAACTTTAGATGGAGTTTATCGAACCGTAATTTATAACTGGTTAGCATCAGGTGGTGATCCTACTGACCCTCGTTTAGAACGGCAATTATTTGAAAAAGTTTTACCAGTATATAATAAACAACTTAATACAGCACAAAAATCATTTGTTTATAAGTTACAAGAAACTCAAGAAAACGAAAGAGAAAGAGTTATTGATGACAGAATTACTGATGCTGTACTAAAATCTAAATCTAACTTTTATGGTACAGAAGGAGTAGTTGCTGCTGTAAAAGCAGAAAAGAACTATACCAGTGCACAGGCACAGGACTATGTTTATGAACGTGTTGGAAACTTAATTAACAAAAACGTACTTACCCCAGACGAAGGTTTAAGAATAATTGATGAAATACCTTTTACACCTACTAATGAGCCGAATAAAACATACGAAAATGTTGATGCTTATTTAGACTCTATAAAAAATAAAGATAGTGTATTTTACGCTAAAGCTAGTGGTAGAGTACAGACACTTAAAAAAATTATAAATGACAAAAAATCAGACATACATCAAGAGGTAGTAAACACAAGTACTATCGCAGCTAGAGAGTTTGAAAGAGACGAGATAGAACCTTTAATAGCAGCTAGTGACGATGGCACTTTAGAAATGTCACAGATACGAAGTTTGTATGAAGAGTTTGTAGAAGCTCCATGGTATATAGAAGGTGTAACTAACATTCCTAAAGCCCTAGAAAGTATGCACAACAAAACACATACAGGTGGTGTTAGAGACAAGCAAGTTTTAACTGCTAATAAATTTGCATCTGAAATTAACACAGCTATGGACGATGTAGAATTACTGTATAGAGAAAAACAAACTTTAGAAGCTGTAACTAAACTCGGACTTAGTGATTCTGATGCTGTTAAAAGATTACAAGATGAATTTAAAAGGCAGATATATGGTGAAAATGGTAAAGATCTCGAAGCGTTAGAAATGGCTATAGGCTCAGGTCAGTATACATTTCAACAACGTCGTGATGAAATTTTTGCGGATATGAAAACTCGGTTTGACGAGATCATAAAAGCACCAGCTGTAGTACCAATGAGTGAAGCTGTTGGTGATTTACTAGCACTCAGAGCTCAGGTTAATAAAAATCCAAATTTACTATATAGCAAAACAGCTCTTCAAGGAGAAGACGTAAACAGTCTATTTGACTATCTAAATACTGGTGGAGAACGAAATAAAGAATTAGGGCAGTTTTATAAAAATGCACGATTTAGAATTGTAGAAGATGGTCAAGTTAAAGTGCTAGGTGGTTATCAAGCTGCTGAAATTCGAGGTAAAGAGCTCGGTATCTATGACCAGAAAGGTAAAAAGTTAATGAACTTTAACGCTAAGATTCTAAAAGATTACAAATTAGTCAATGACGTAGAAAACAAAACTACTGCTTCAAAAGTTACACGAGCATTTTCTGATGGTAAAGGTGAGAAGATGACAGAGTTTCTTACTCAACATGCTATAAATAGAAGTGGTGGTACAACTCAAGTCGAAGATACTGGTTATACTTATAAATCACGTAGTGGTTTTACCGGTAAACGAGAAGGTGTAACAAGAATGGATGGTGCTCGCATTGTAAAACTAGCACAAGAAGGCTCTACTGATTTTGGTCGTTACCTTCTTTCTAATGAAAATATACTGTTGTTACATGAAAACGGTATGATAGACTTGACCAAAGAGTTTACAGAAGATCAGCAAAGTTTAGCTGTGATTAATCTTATGGCTTTAAATGCTAATCGTACAAATTCTATTAGTGGAGCTGTAACTGAAGACACCAAAAACTTTAGAAAGCTGACTAATTTTTCATCTGAAGAGTTAGAAGCTATTAAACAGGTATTCCCTAACTTAAGTGAAAACTATTTTGCTCAATTCCAAACTTTAGAAAAAGAGGTTGCTCAACTAATTCTTAGTGATTTAGAAAAGTATCAACAAGATATAGCAGCAAATAGACAGAAGAAGAAAGAAGAAAAAGAAGCAGAGAAACTAAGAAGATCAAAATTAAGTAAACAAGAACTAAGAGGCAGATGACTGATTCCTATGGATTAAGCGACGAAAATGTCGATTTAGCTGCTGAACGTGTTGAAGATTATTTAAGCGAAATAGAAGCAAGAGACGCAGCACGAGTAGCAGCTGAACAAGAAGCTTCAGCAAATGAAGATCAGGCATTAGCTCAACAAGAAGATCCGAGAAATGCGGAAACATGGGGAGCTAAAGCTTTTATAAAAGAGGGTCAGTCCATCTTATCAGGTGGCTTACAAGATACTGCATCCTCTATTGCCACCTTTCCTGAGCGTACAAAAGATGCGTTGTCAGGAGAAATGCAAAGAGAGAGGGAAGAGACTGGTACATATAAACCAGAATGGACACCTTTTGACGCATACGATAACCCTATCGAAACCAAAACATGGTGGGGCAAACAGCTACGAGGTCTAGTACATTTTGGATCTCTAGCAGTTGGTACAATAGCAGCAGCTAAAGGTGTCGCAGCTACAGGAATTGTATCTATACCAGCTGGTTTAACTGCTATTACAAGTAGTACACTAGCTAGAGGTGCAGCTGTCGGTGCTGTGTCTGACCTTGTATCTAAAGAATCAGACGAGCAGAACGCATTAGGAGCTTTACGTGATAGATATGGTTGGGCTGACACCCCTATATCTACAAAAGATACTGACTCTCCTGTTATGATGAAAATAAAAAACATCGTAGAAGGCATGGGATTCGGCTTATTCTTTGACGGATTAGCCTACACACTTAAAAAAGGTAGTCAACCTGTTATTGACCAGATAGTAAAGCGTAATAAAAGTATTAAAGATCAGACAGTAGAAGCTGGTGTTGCACAGCTCCGTCAAGGAGAAGTTGAATTTAGAGCTGATAAGAACGCACCTATATCTGATGCACACCAAGGAGCACATACATCTGAGGTAGAACCACAGGTAGCTCGTGAACAGTTATCAAGGACTCGCAAGGAGTGGGGTCAGGAAGAAGGAGCAACAGGCTCTGTAACCAGACCACTTGAGCGTGAGCGTATAGCACAAGAAGGAGCTACAGATGAAGCTACAGTCGAACGTATTATGCGTGGACTAATGAGTAGTGATAAGTTTGCTAAAGAGTTAAAAGCTGCAAAAGGCAACAGACAAACTTTAGTTAATACATATAGAGAATCTATTGAAGCACATCAACGTATTACACAGGGTAGAAATGCTGCTGATATGTCAGCTGGTGAGTACTTAAAAGACTTGCTTGAAGCACAACCTGATATAGTTGATGGAGAAGCTATTTGGACATCTAAGAATGTAGTTGTTGCTGACCTTGTTTTAGGCTCGCTAATGAAACAACTTAGAGATACAGGTATTGCTGCTCGTGAGATATCTGATTTAGTAGATATTAATGATATAGATGGACCAGCTAAACAGATAGTTGATACCATGTTAACAGCTTTATACGAAACAAAGAAAGCTAGATTTGTAAAATCTGATTCTTTTAGAAACTTAAAAGCTGGTAAGCAAAGAACTGTAGCTATAGAAGATGCTGTTCAGCAATCAGTAGCAGATTCTAAAGAGTCGATTATGTCGATACTTAAGATTACAAAAGATAATCAAGATGAAGATTTAATGAACGCTATGATAGAAGCATTTTCTATGATGGATGATGTAAATACTCTTGATGATTTTGACAACTGGGCTAGAAGAGTTATTAAAGGTGGTAAATTAAGTAAAAATGACGTTGACCGTACTGGTGCTCTAATACGAGAACTAGAAGGTGTAATGACTAACAGTGTATTATCTGGACCTAAAACACCAGCTCGTGCTATTATGGGTACAGCTAGTGCGACATTTTTACGTCCTTTATCTACAGCTTTAGGTGCTGCAATACGTTATCCATTTGATGGTGACGCATCTACAGTACGAGCAAGCCTAGCTGCTGTTAATGGTATGATAGAAGCTATACCAGAATCTTTTACAATATTTAGAACTAAACTTAATTCTTATTGGAAAGGTGATTTAGCTACAATTAAAACTAGATTCTCTGAGTTTAGTCGTGGCGATCAAAACTGGGAGCTAATACGTAGATGGGCAGAAGACAGTGGAAGAGCTAATGCTGGAGATGTAGCTGCATTTCGTATTGCTAACATGGCACGTAAAATGAACGATGCTAATTTCCTGACATATTCTACAAAGATTATGGCAGCGACTGACGACGCATTTGCATACATACTTGGTCGTGCTAAGATGCGTGAAAAGTCTATGCGTAGAGTTTTAGAGTTACAAGGTAATGGAATACAGACTCCTAAAATTACTAAGAAGTTAATGCAGGCATACCAAGATGATTTCTATTCACAAGTATTTAATTCTGATGGTAGTCTAGCAGACGAAGCAACACAGTTTGCACGTAAAGAAGTTACTCTTACACAAGAACTTACAGGCTTTGCAAAAGGTTTGAACGACGTATTTACATCTACACCACTTGCTAAACCATTCTTTCTGTTTGCTAGAACAGGTGTAAACGGACTTGCTTTAACGGGGAAGTATACACCGGGGTTCAACTTTCTAGTCAAAGAGTTTAATGATATTGCTTTAGCTACTAATGCTAATTTAGATATGGTAGCAAAGTATGGTATTACAACAGCTGAAGAGCTAGCTAATGCTAAAGCTTTGCAAACAGGTAGATTGGCAATAGGCTCTGCTGTAGTATTTATGGCTACACAGGCATGGATGCGTGGAGATCTAAACGGCAACGGACCAGTTGACAGACAGAAAAGACAGATGTGGATAGATGGTAAGTGGGAGCCAAGAACAATCAAGCTAGGTGCTGTGCGTGTTGGTTATGACAACTTTGAACCATTTAACCTTGTTATGTCTACTATAGCTGACGTAGGTGATGCAAGCGAACTGATGGGTGAAGAATGGACAGAAACTGAACTACAGAAAATATCTTTAGTTGTAGCACAAGCTATTACAAGTAAGTCTTATCTTGCTGGTATACAGTCATTTGTTGACTTATTTGCTGGTAGACCCGGACAATTTGACAGAATTGTAGCTGGATTAGGTAATAATGTTGTACCTATGGCCGGTTTACGTAACGAACTAGGTAAACTATTTACACCATATATGCGTGAAATAGGATCTGGTATTGACCAATCAAACCGTAACCGTAACTTAATGACTGAACAAGTACCCGGTGTAAAAGAGCTACCTATAAAGTATGATATGCTTAATGGTCAGCCCATCAAAGATTGGGACTTCTTAACTCGTGCATATAATGCAGTTAGTCCTATTAGCCTTAATTTAGACCAGAGTGTTGGTCGTAATTTTTTATTTGACAGTGGCTATGATTTACGTATGTCTACATATTATGCACCTGATAGCACAAACTTAACAGATGCTCCTAGAGTTAGATCTGAGTTTCAACGCTATATAGGTATGCAAAATTTAGAACGTGAGTTAGATAAGCTAGCTGTAGATCCAAAAATTATAGCATCTATGGAAAAGATGTACGCTGACATTAAAGCTGGTTTACGAGACCAGTATGATGCAAGAGACTACTACCATAATATTATGATAGGTAGATTATTTGATCGAGCTCGTAAAAAAGCTTGGGCACAACTAAGAAATAATCCAGAAGCTATCACATTAATGGAAGAGTTAAGACAAAAGAGAGTTAGAAAACTAACTAAAAAACAAGAAACTCGTAACCTCCTCAATATTTATAAATAATGGCAACCACATTCGTAGATTATACTGGGGATGGAAACGCAACTAAATCGTTTTCTTTCCCTTCCATTCAAGAAGCTGATATTAAAGTTGATGTAGATGGTGTTATAAAAACATCAGGCTCTCACTATAATATAACTAGCTATACAACAACCGGTGGTGGTAACGTAGTATTTACTTCCGGTAATATCCCATCCAGTCCAGCCCAAATACGTATCTATCGTGATACAGATGTAGATTCTGCTAAGGCAACTTACACAGCAGGGTCGGCAGTTAAAGCAGGCGATCTAAACGCCAACCATGAGCAGTTACTGTTTGCTGCACAAGAAGAACAGAATCAAACAATAGTAGCAGCTGATATAAAAGATGGTGCTATAAGTGCTGCTAAATTAGCTAATAACGCAGTTACAACTGTTAAGATTACTGATGCTAATGTAACTACAGCTAAGATTGCAGATGACGCTGTAACAGCTGACAAGCTAGCTAACTCTATCAATACTGAGATAGCAGCAAACACAGCTAAAACTACAAACCAAACTCACACAGGTGATGTTACTGGTTCTGTAGCTTTAACTATAGCTAATGCAGCAGTTACTAATGCTAAGATTGCCAACGATGCAATTAATAGTGATAAGATAGCAAACGATGCAATCAACTCAGAGCATTACGCAGCTGGTAGTATAGACACAGAGCATATTGATGACTTACAAGTTACTACAGCTAAGATAGCTAATGATGCTATAGTAGCCGGAAAGATAGCTGATAATGCAGTAACGACAGCTAAAATATCTGATGGTAATGTTACAACAGCTAAGATAGCTGACGACGCAGTTACGACTGACAAACTAGCTAACTCGATTGTAGCAGATATAACAGCTAATAATGCTAAAGTAACTAACGCTACACATACTGGTGATGTAACTGGTAGTGGTGCACTAACTATAGCTAACGATGCGGTTACAACTGCAAAGATAGCAAATAGTGCAGTAACAACAGCTAAGATAGCAGCAGATGCAGTTACTAATGCTAAAATAGCAGACGACTCTATAGACTCAGAACATTACGTTGACGGATCTATAGATACAGCTCATATTGCTGATAGTCAAGTTACTACGGCTAAGATAGCTGACTCTAATATAACAGCAGCTAAGATCGCAGCAGACGCAGTTACTGGAGCTAAGATAGCTGATGATGCTATAGATTCAGAACATTATACAGACGGTTCGATAGACACTGCACATATAGGTAATAGTCAAGTTACTGAGATTAAGATTGCAAATAATGCAGTTACTGGTGCAAAGATTTCTGACAGTTCAGTTGTAGAGACAAAAATAAGTAATGCAGCAGTTACTAACTCTAAAATTGCAAATAACGCAGTAAACACAGTTAAAATAGCTGACGATGCAGTTACTAATGCTAAGATAGCTGATGGTACACTTGATGGCAGATACTATACAGAAACAGAATTAGATGCCGGACAGTTAGATAATAGATACTATACAGAAACTGAACTAAACGCTGGTCAGTTAGATAACAGATATTATACAGAAGCAGAAGCTGACGCTAGATTTTATAATTTATCTAGTACTGAAGAAATACAGTCTGGAGAAACTTGGTCCGCAGCAGATAATAAAATTGCTACAACAGCAGCTATTGATGCTCGTGTTAGAGACCTTGTTGATGAGGTAGGTGGTTTTGTACCTATTGCAAATGAGACAAGTTTTCCTAATACCAACCCTGACTCTAATGATGGTCCGGGAACTATTGTAAGTATAGGCTCATTATCTTCTAACCTTACTTCTAATGGAAGTGGTGTTATAACTATTTCTAACGGAACTGTAGGTAACTCTACTGTAACTATTACAGGAGCTGAAAACAGTACAACTTACAATGCTGGGTATGGTCTACTTGTAGAAACAACCAGTACACTTAATACTTATACTTTCCATAGATTATCTTCTAAAGCAACTGAAGTTACAACAGTAGCTGGTAGTATTTCTAGTGTTAATACTGTAGCTGGTGCTATTAGCAATGTTAACTCTGTTGCTAGTAATGAAAGCAATATTAATACTGTAGCTAGTAACAACACTAATGTAACAAACGTTGGTGGTAGTATTAGTAATGTAAATACTGTAGCTGGTAATACAACCAATATTAACACAGTTGCAGGGGCTAACTCTAATATTACAACTGTAGCTGGTAAAGCAACAGAGATAGGTAGATTAGGTACAGCTGATGCAGTAGCTGACATGAATACTTTGGGTACTTCAGCAATCGTATCTGACATGGATACACTTGCAGATATCTCAAGTAACATAACTACTGTAGCTAACAACTCAAGTAATGTAACTACAGTTGCAGGCATATCCGGTAATGTAACAACAGTCGCTGGAAATAATGCTAACGTGACAACAGTAGCCGGAGCTAACAGTAACATCACAACAGTAGCTGGTTCTATAGCTAATGTAAACACAACTGCAAGTAATATTGGTAATGTTAATAACTTTGCTAATACATATCAGATAGCATCCTCTAACCCATCAACAGATGGTGGTGGTAACTCACTAGCTGCCGGAGATTTGTACTTTAATACTTCAGCTAACGAACTAAAAATATATAATGGTTCAGCTTGGCAAAGTGGTGTAACAGCAACAGGTAACTTAGCTACTCTGGGTGCTAACACATTTACTGACAATCAAAAAATTGTTACTGGTAAATCACTGAATATTGGATCTGGTTCCGATATGTCTATTAGTTACAGTAATAGTACAGGTAAGACTAAATTTACAGGTACTGTTCCTGTCGAAATGATGGGTTCGACTATAACACTTAGACATTGGGCCACACCTAACTATACAAGTGGTGTTGATAGATTTCAAATAAATAGCACTGGAGCTGCTGTATATGGTAACTTAGATGTTTCTAGCGGTGTTGACGTAACAGGCAACATCACAGTATCAGGAACAGTTGACGGTGTAGACATTGCTGCACTTAACTCAACAGTCAGTGGTATTACATCTAACGCAACACACACAGGAGAAGTTACAGGTAGTACTGCTTTAACTATTGCAGACAACGTAGTAGACGAAGCAAACCTAAAGGTATCTAACTCACCTACTAATGGCTACGTATTGACAGCACAGTCTGGTAATACAGGTGGTCTAACTTGGGCCGAAGCTGCTGGATTTGAACCAGATTCAAGTAATAATTTAACTGCTGGTAGTAACACTCCTACTAGCTTTAGTAGCAGTAGTGATAATATTTTAATAGGTCGTAATGCTGGACAAAGTATTGGTGCAAATTCAGACCAAAACGTAATAATTGGTTCTGATAGTTTCTCAGGTAGTAATTGTGAAGGAGATAATAATATTGCTATTGGAGACGAGA
>VTLG01015204.1_pt1 | contig 14775 bp, 15 predicted proteins | sample 4694571 | NCBI WGS metagenome assembly VTLG01 (sample SAMN12604809, study PRJNA352737) | marine metagenome | biome: ENVO:00000447; feature: ENVO:00000209|ENVO:00000569|ENVO:01000036; material: ENVO:00002151; isolation source: viral sequences binned using virsorter ...
CTGGTCAACAAGCAGGAACTGCTGGTCAAAGAGCAGCACTTGCACAAGCACAACTAGGTGCAGGTCAAGCAGGACAACAAATGTTAGGAAGAGATGTTGGATTAGCGGGTCAAGTGGGCGCAATGGATCAAGCTTATCAACAAGCTCTACTAGATGCAGATAGAGAAAAAGCAAGAATGGGTCTATACGAACCAATGGAAAGACTTGGTTGGTTAGGTCAAGGCTTAACAGGATTGATGGGTGGAATGGGACCACAGTATCAATTCCAACAAGCACCAAACCCTAATCCATTAGCACAGGCTCTTGGAATTGGACTTGGTGGTGCAAAAGTATACAAAGATTTAATGAGTGGTTAATGAATAGAACTTTAAGAAGACCGATGTTTAGAATAGGTGGCCAAGTTGCTGAAGGAATTACTTCAGGGCTAGCACCAAGGCAAGGCTATGCAACTAACAAAGATAATCTTGTAAAAGAAAATGATTTTTCAAAGATGAAAATTAGTGACTTAGCAAATATGAACATTGGACAGTTAAGAGAGTTATCAAAGTCAATGTCCTATAAACCAAAATCTGACCCTTGGGATTATTTAGGTGAAGTAGCATTGAACTTAGTATCAACTCCAACATCAGGAAATCTTATAGGAGATATTGGTACGTCAATGAAAGAACCTTATTCAAGATACCTGGATCGTAGATCTACAGCAGCGGAACAAGCATACGGAAGCGAAGCTGATATGTTTAAGACAATGATATCAGCACAGGCAGATGTTCTTGGAGCTGAAAAAGAAGGTAAAGGTTGGTTAGAGCAATGGAAATTTGAACAGATTCCAGTATTGAATAAAACAATTAGTGAGCTTACTAAAAAACAAGATGCAGGAACTTTAACAGCAGAAGAAGAACTTAAGTTACAAAATGCTATCGATCAAAAAGGAAGAATTGTAAGTATAGATCCAGTTACAGAAGCATACCTTGGAACAAAAGACGGTGGCTACATGGTAACTGATGAAATGGATAGACTGTTAAAAGAAGATCAAAAGCTACCTGAAGCAGAACGAAAATACAAAGGTAAAAGAGATTCACAATTAGCAATTGATGCCATAGATAATGTTAAACAAAGATTGGGTATGGCTAAAGGTGGTAGAGTTGGTTATCAGAGTGGTAATATGGTTCAGCCTAACGCAATGCAAGCAGCAATGCCCATGGACCAAGGACCTGAAGTACCATCAGAAGTACAAAACATAGACTATGATACATTAAGAGCAAGACTACCTCAAAGTATAACGGATGATATTGTAAGATTAATTTCAACAAGTGCTGAAGCTATGGAAGATTTTGCAACAATACAATCACAACAAGATATAAACAATTTCAATGAAAAATACGGTGTTGAATTAGTGTTACCAGCGGAGGCGTAATGGCCCGTATATCAAAACCTTACGAAATAATAAGCGAAAAAAAAGAAAAGAAAAATATAACAAAACTTTCTGAAGCTCAAGAAGTTATATTAAAATATATGCAAGGTTTAGAACCAACTAAACCTGTCAAGTGGAAACAACCTATTAAAGAAATGTTTAAGCCCCTTGCAGAACAAAAAGACACTAGTGCAGCTAGATTAGCTTTTAGTTTAAATCCTATGTTAAGAAATATTATTAATTTTAACTTATCAAAAAAAGAAGGAAAATATGTAGACATCAACGAAATGCTAAAAAGCAAAGATGAGAAAGATTATATTTCAGGATTAGATGAAATTAGAACTGGTATAGAAAGTGGTGCTCATAATGTTGGAGCATCTGTTGGTACTTTATTATTTGCAGGAACTGATCTTGTAGCAAACACAGAATTTTTAGAAAAGTTTGAAGACTTAATGAAAAAGAGTAGACCCGAGCAACCTGAAACATGGAGAGGTGAACTTATATCTTTAATGACTTCATTTGGTGTACCTGGATCATTAGTTACTAAAGTAATGGCAAGAGCAGGAAAAGTTGGACAGATTTCAAAAGTTGTTAATAAATTTAATAATCATAAAGCAAGTAAGATTGCTATGCGTGTTGGTAACTGGGCTACAGTTGGTGGTGCTACGGATTTTTTAGTAAACTATGAAGGAAGACCTACATATATAAAACCTGAAGATACTAGTCAATTAAAAGGGAGAAAAAAAGCAGCAGCTGAATTTAGAAACAGAGTTAAGTTTGGATTTGAAGGAGCAACTATTGGAGGTTTATTTCCTTTAGTAGGTAAGGGCGCACAACTTGGATATAAGTATGCATTAAGACCTGTTGGTGAACCAGTAATTGGCTTTGGTGCAAAGGCCGTAAACAATTTAACGTTTAGACCCATAAGTTATATTTTATCAAAAAGTGATACAGTAGTACCCGCTGTTGCTAAAGGAATAAGAGGCACATCTAAATTCACAGCAATGAAAATACTAGCTCCATTATATGCTAGCAGAGGACAATTTGGTAAAGGTTATTTTCAACTTCCACCATTTTATGAATGGAGATTAGGTGATGTTAATAAAAGAGGTTTAACACAACAAAGATTAAAAAAACTAGATGATTTTTTATCTTTGTTTAGAGCTTATGGTAAAGCACCAAAGGATATAGAGAATGTATCAGAAGTAGTATCTACGTTTATAAAATCTAAAGCTAGAAAAATAAATAGAATATATGAAGGACTTGAAAAGAATTCATATAAATTAGCTAAAGAATTTGAGAAAAGATATAATACTAATAAGACATCTCCCGTTGGAGAAAAATATTTTTTAGATGAAGTAGAAATGTTTCTTAGAGGTCAAAGAAAAATAGGTGATCTTCCTAAAGAATTACAGGGACTATCCTTAGACTTAGAAAAAAATATAAAAGCTATTATGGGTGAACTTAAAAAAGCTTTACCTAAAGGAAAAGATGCGGACGAAGTTGTAAAAGCTTTAAGTAATGTTCTTACAAAAGATGTTAAGAATTATATGGTTAAATCTTTTAAAACTTTTACTAATCCAAACTATACGCCTCCAAAAGAATTAATTGAAAATGCATCTAGTTGGTTAGCTAAAAATGTAATTGCTAAAAATAAAGAACATAAGAAAGCTGCTTTAGAAGCGTATGGTAATAAAGGTAGCGTCAATGCAGCATACAAAGAATATGGAAAAGATTTAGCTAATAAAATTTTAGTAGATGGTAGAGGAGAGGGAAGAAATCCTCTTCAAATGTTAAAATTTATAGGTCAAAAAATTTTACAACAAGATAAATATAAATTTTTAAGAACAGGAGAAGAACTTCCTGATGCTATTAGAAAATTATTAGGTGAAGAAAAAAATTTAAAAGCATCTATAATGTTTACAACTACTGATGCAGTAGCTGCATTAGCACAGAAAAGAGCTGCAGATTTTATGGCTCAATCAGGATTAAAAAATGGTTGGTTATTTGCAGATGAAGCAATTGCTATAACAAAATATCCCCAAGCACAACAAATTACGGACCTTCCACTGTTAGGAAATAAAATGAAAACAAAACTAACAAACCTATGGACTTCTCCAGAATATAAAGAAATGATTATGGGAAGTGGAGGTGGATTTCATTCAAAAGTTTTAGCAAACTTTTATAAGAATTGGATACTTAGACCTAAAGCAATGGTACAAGCTGGTAAAACTTTATACTCTCCTCAAACCCAAGTGCGTAATGTAACTGCAGGTACTTTATTTGCAACATTAAGTGGACACATTGGACACAATGCAAGTCTAGGAGATTCAATAAGACTAGTTTTAAGAGATATATATAAATCAGGAAGAGGAATAGACGAAGCTGCATTCAATACTCATGTAGAAAAACTTATTAGACTTGGAGTGTGGGATGAAAACGTTGTAGCTTCAGAACTTAGAGCTGTCTTTCAGGATATTAAAGCTGGAACTATTAAAACTGAAGAAGAAATGATTGAACATTTATTAAAGAAAACTTCTGTAACTGAAAAGGTTGCAAGATTATATGCTGGAGGAGATAACGTTTGGAAATCATATGGATTTGAATTTGATAAGTCTATGTTAAGCCAAGGTTTAAAATCTGTTGATGATGTTGAAGCATGGTTTAAACATATGGGTGCTAACTTCAATAGAAATGACTTAATTACACAGGTTCCAAAGTCATTGGACGAAGGGTTAGATGAAGCAGCAGCTTATTTAATTAGAAATTCTTATCCAACTTACAGTAAGGTTCCACCTATTATACAAAACTTAAGGAAATGGCCTATTGGAAACTTCGTATCTTTTCCTGCAGAAATTATAAGAACAGTACCAACCAACATATCAATGGCATTAAAAATGGCATCACATCCTAATGCTGTAATAAGACAAATGGGTTTAAGAAGATTAATGGGTACATTTATGGCTACTTATGGAATAGGAAAAGGAGTAACGGAAACTGCTCATTATTTAACAGGTACAACTGAAGCACAAATGGATGCATGGAAAAGATCTGTTGGTGCACCATGGGACAAAAACAGAAACATTGTACCTATAACAAGTTTTAAGAATGGAGAAGCATCAGCAGTAAACTTTTCTTACTTTACACCATATGATTTATTTGACACGGTTATACAATCTGCAATGAATAAGGCTTATGCACAAAATTTAAACCCTCAAGAAGTTAATGACTATATACTTCAACAAGTGTTTGCAACAGATGGTCCTGTATGGGAATTACTTTCACCATTTATGTCAGAGCCAATAGGTTTTGAAAGATTTTATGACGTAACTATTAGAGGTGGTAAAACTGCTGAAGGATTTAGAATTTATACAGACTCTGATCTTGAACAAGATCTTGGAGCAGTTATTCAAAAATCTTTATTTCATATTATAGATGGTGTTAAACCTGGGTTTATATCAAGTGCTGAAAAAATTAAAATGGGTATTGAAACTGACCTTACTAGATCAGGCAAAGAAGTTAATCTTAAAGACGAACTTATAGCTCTTTTTACTGGTACTAGAATTATAAGAATTGATGCTAAAAAAGATATACAGTTTATGGCATCAAACTTAAATAGAATTCGTAGAGGAATTGATGACACAGAAAACTTTTATACTGTAGAACATTGGGAAACACATACGCCTGGTGAAATGGTTAATCAGTATAGAAAAATGTTAGAAGAAGATTTTAGAATACAAAAAGAAATGTATGTTAAATTAAAAGATCTTCAAATGTTAGATTTAGATGAGAGAGATATTGAAAAACTATTAGAAGAGTATGGATTAAATCCTCAATTAGCAGGTAGTTTAATAAGAGGAGAATATACTCCAATTAATTATTCACAACCAAGATTTGAAAAAAAGAAAAAACTAATAGAAAATTATTTAGAAAAAGTAGAAAACAGAACAGGAAATATAATTCAATTAGACGAAGATTATATTTTTCCTGAACGTGAGTTTGATGAAGTTTTAAGAGAATATGATAGAAAAGAATTCTTTACTGAAACATTTGACGAAGAAAGTGGAGAAATGACTGGTGGCTACTATCCTGAAAGAGTAGAATATTTAACAGATAAAAAAGGAAATCTTGTTAAAGATGAAAACGGTAATCCAATAGCAGATCCAAGTTTTTCTCAGAGAATGCTAAAAAGAGTTGTGCCTAAAATAAAAGAAGGTATTAAAAAATTATTTAATCCTTTATATGGTTTAACAAGTCAAAATCAAACACCGCCACTACCAAAAACATCAATGCCTGATCAAAGATTAGTAGCAAGTACGCCACAAATTAATCAACAAACAGGGTTGACACGTACACAGTCTGCGTTACTATCACCAAGTGAGCAAGTAATTGCTAGGAGAACATAATGGCACTAAAAATATCTGAAGAAGCGGCTGTACAAATGCCAATGAAAACGGTAGCCTCGTTGATCACGATGGTCGCAATCGGCACCTGGGCATATTTCGGTATTATCGAGACCCAAAACAAACTTCAAACTTCAGTAGAGTTAATGTCTAAAGACTTAACTGAGAATACAGAATTTAGAATCAAATGGCCGCGGGGCCAGTTAGGAAGTCTTCCGGCTGACTCAGAACAATTTATGCTTATTGAAGAATTATATAAGCAAGTAGAAAAATTACAGGAGCAACAAGAAGCTGGAATTCATAATGAAGTTATGATAAGATTTTTAGATGAACAAGTAAAAAAACTACAAACAGATGTAGAAAAACTTAAAGATTCTAATAGAGAAATACATTATAAAAACGGAAGTACGGAGTAATTAAATGACAGAATTAGTAGTAGCATTGTTGATGATAGTCAACGGAGAAATTAAGGAACACAGAATTCAAATTGATCCTAAAACAGGTAAACCCTCAATGGCAATGTGTTTGAAAGGTAAAAGACACGCTTCAAGAAATGACAAAAAATATAACTCAGGTAGTAATATCCAGCATCAATGTATAAAATCTATGGCTGAAACTGAGTTAAATATTGATGGATCAAAATCAATTAAAAAATTAATTCTTGAATAATTATGAAAAAAGATAACGCATTACAAAAAATTGAATCACACGAAAAGTTATGCAGAATTATGCAGAAACAAACTTACGATAAAATACACAAATTAGAACACCAAATAAACAGAATAGAAAGTATTTTATTAGTATCTGTAGGGGCCTTGATTACAGGTATGGCATATGTTATATTCACTTTAATTATAAGGTAAAAAATCATGCAATTATCGAAACATTTTAAATTAGAAGAAATGACTAAATCAATGACCGCAACTAGAAAAGGCATTGACAACTCACCAGGAGCAGGTGATATTAAAAACTTGGAGAACGTATGTTATGAAATTTTGGAACCGACTCGTGCGCACTTTGATAAACCCATTACTGTTACCTCTGGTTACAGATCGGAAGCACTTTGCGAAGCTATCGGCTCGAAAAAAACGAGTCAGCATGCTAAAGGCCAGGCGGTTGACTTTGAAATAGCAGGCGTGCCTAATATTCAAACAGCTTATTGGATTCAAAATAATTGTGACTTCGATCAGCTGATCCTCGAGTTCTACAAAAAAGACGACCCCGCGGGTGGTTGGGTTCACGTTAGTTATAATGAAAAAGGTGCTAACAGAAAACAAGTTCTGACTTACGACGGGAAAAGCTATGAAAACGGTCTACCCGAGATGAAATGGTCTGGTGGCAAAGTAGTAAATTAAAAATTCTAGCGCGTTACGCGTATAGTCCTACGTTTTACTGGACTAAATCCAGTCTTTTAAATCTTCTCCTAACACTTGAGAAGCAATATTGACTTTATCGCGAAGTGCTTTGACAATTTTTTCATCAACTGTGTCTTCTGCAATAATATCAACGTACGTAACATTTTTCTTTTGACCTATTCTGTGTGCTCTATCTTCTGATTGAAGTCTTTTTTCTAAATCATAGCCATTAGAGTAGTAAATAACGGTGTTGGCTGCAGTAAGTGTTATACCATAGCCACCTGTAGCAGGTGTTCCAACAATAAATCTACATTTATCATCATTTTGAAATTTACGTATATTATCTTGTCTTTCATCTTGAGGAGTTAACCCATAATAGTCAACAATGGAACCTGGACCATGGACCTTAACAACTTCCTTAATAATGCTAGTAATATCATGTTGATAGTTTGCCCAAATTATAGCTTTTCCTTCTAATTCATCTAAAACATTCATTAACTCACTAAGTCTATTATTAGCTATTTTCTGTGTAGTGCCATCATCAGCAGTAAAGTGACCACACGTAATTTGATGTAATCTCATTAATTGAGTTAAAACAGTCATAGTGGATGTTACTTTACCATTTAAGTGTGCTAATGCTGTTTCTTTCATTTGAGTATATATTTTTCTTTGATCTGCAGATAAAGTAATTTGTCGTTTAGTCCAATTTTTTTCTGGTAAATCTAAACAATCTTCTTTCAAAACTCTGTAAGAAAATTCTTTTAATTGATCAGACAATTCACCTAAATTTTTAAATTTATCTACCACTTGTATTGATCTTCCTCTTATATGTAAAGTTTTCATTTCTGCATATCTATTACGAAACGCGTAGTATGAAGTAAAGTCCAATAACCAAGGACTTAAAAATTCACATTGACTATATAAATCTAATGGGTTTTTTGTGACAGGAGAACCTGTAAGTATTCTTCTGTATCTGGCCTTACTTCCAATAGAAATGATGTTTTTAGTTCTTTTTGCCGTTGGCGTTTTAATAGTTGTTGATTCATCGACCGCCATTAAACATCGATGAGAGTTTAAAAAACTCTCAGCATATTTAACTCCTTTTTCTGTGCTAAATGCTTCCACATTCATTATTAATATATGAAGATCTCCACTTGTTTCAAATAAAGTGTCTAATTTTTCTTTTTGTTTTTTATTAATATTTGATTGCCACAATACAGTCACATTTTCTATGTGATTTGGTAAATGAGTTGGTATTTCTTGTTCATACCATGTTTTAATAACACCTTTAGGTGCAATAATTAAAGCGCTATCTATTTTACCCTTATCATACAACATAGCAAGGTTGTCTATTAATACTTTAGTTTTACCCGTACCCATTTCCATAAAATAAGCAAAAGTTTCTCTATTCCATGACTTCTCTAAAGCAGTCAATTGATGCTTATAAGGCTTTGTCTTAAATTTATAATTCATAATTTTTCTTTCTATGGGTTGACATATAATCCATGATGAACTATATGTCAAGACATGAAAGAAGAAAATATAGTTTATGTAATTCAGGAAATTCCAGGTACACAAGCGGGCAACCCTAAAATTAATATTATAGGTGCTTCGCAGTATGGAAAATTTAAATTTTTGTTACCAGAATTTTCTCAAATAATTTTTTCTCCAGGTCCTTTAGTTTTTAAACTAAGAAAATCTTTAAAGGATTTTAAAGAAGGAGATTATTTATTATTAACAGGTGATCCTGCAATAATTGGTGTTGCATGTTCTATAGTTTCTGATATTACAAATGGAAAATACAATCTACTAAAGTGGGATAAACAAGAAAGAAAATATTATCCCATATCAATTAATTTATACGAGAAAGGAGAATTAGATGATTGATTTTGAAAAGGACCAACAGGAGGTCATTAAAAAAACTGGCAACATACAATCTTTGGCTGATCAAGTTGAAAGATTAGAGTCAATGCAAAAACAAATTGAAATACAAGAAGAAGCATTGAAAGAAAAGAAAAAACAAATTGAACATTTATCTGGAGAAGTAATTCCAACTATGATGGCAGAGATGGGTTTATCTCATCTTAAACTTATGGATGGGTCTTCAGTAGATGTTAAGCCTTTTTATAGCGCAAACATTACTGTAGCTAATAAAGAAAAGGCTTTTAAATGGCTTCGTGATAATGGACTAGGAGATATAATCAAAAACGAGATATCCGTGTCTTTTGGTCGCAACGAAGAAAACAAGGCAGCTGATTATGCTTCCCTTGCACAAGAGCGTGGGTTTCAGCCAACACAAAAGTTGAAGGTTGAACCCATGACTCTTAAAGCGCTAGTCCGTGAGCGTACTGAGGCAGGTAAAGAAATGCCAACGGAACTTTTCAACATATTTGTTGGAAATAAGACTACAATAAAAAGGAAACAATAAACATGAACCAAGTAGCAACAAAAAAAGAAGGAGCATTAGCAACTAATATATTTGAAGCTGATGCTGATAAAGGTGCTCAAAACATATCGCAAGAAGATCTTGCGTTGCCTTTCTTAAAGGTTTTGGGACAACTATCTCCAGAAGTAAATAAAAGAGATGGTAAATATGTCGAGGGCGCAGAGCCAGGCAAAATAATAAATACTGTTACTAATGAAATGTATAATGCAGTGAATGTAATTCCTGTATTTTACAAAAGACAGTATGTGGAATGGCAAGATCGTGGAACTAGCACTGGTGCTCCAGTTGCAATTCACGAGGCAGACAGTGATATTGTGAGTACAACTACTCGTGATAAATCTTTCAAAGATAGATTACCAAATGGTAACTATTTAGAAAACACTGCAAACCATTTTGTAATATTGTTAGGCAGTAGCCCAACAACAGCATTGCTTTCTATGAAAGCTACTCAATTAAAAGTGAGTAGAAAATGGAACTCAATGATGATGGGTATTAAAATGCAGGGTACAAATGGATTATTTACTCCGCCAACATACAGCCACATTTATAATCTAAAAACTGTTCAAATGTCGAATGACAAAGGAACATGGTTTGGATGGGATGTGTCTAAAGTTGGTCCTGTAACAGACAAATCAGTCTATGACATCGCAAAAGGCTTTGCTGACCGAGTAGGTAAAGGTGAAGTTCAAGCGAAACATGGATCAGAGGAAACTTCAAGTACACCGTACTAACCGAATCCTAGGTAGTGGGCAGGAAAGCGAGAGTGGAACTGCCCACTTTGAAAGTTATGTCTGTAGAAAAATTTAAAAATATATTTCAAGGATTAGATCGAGCACATGGTGTCACTTACGTTGACAAAAAAGATGCTGATGGACAAAAGATAAGAGGTAAGTCTTTTGTACAAAGAGAAATGGTCACTGATGACCATTGGTCCTTTCATTTACAAGGTAAGGAACCAAGTCTAGGTATTATTCCAATCAATGATGATAACAAGTGTAGATGGGGTTGTATTGATATTGACTCATACGCAGGTTTTGATCATAAAAAATTAATTAATAAAATTAAAAATTTAAAATTACCATTAGTAGTATTCCGATCTAAATCGGGAGGTGCTCATGTTTTTTTATTTACAGAAGTTCCAGTAGAAGCAAAAATAGTAAGAGATAAACTTTTATCTATTAGTGCTATATTAGGTTATGGAGGAGCGGAAGTTTTTCCAAAACAAATAGAATTAAAATCAAAAGACGATACAGGAAATTTTTTAAACTTACCATATTTTAATGGTAATGATACAACAAGATACGCATTTAAGGCTGATGGCACAGCAGCAGATTTAGAAGAATTTTATGGAATCTATAATAATGTAAAACAACTAGATGTTGGTTCCATAAAAGTAGAGAGGCCTAAGTCAGAATTTTCTGACGGGCCTCCTTGTTTAGAATCATTAACACAGGATAAATTAAATGATGGAAGAGATAGAGTTATTTATCAATTTATTCAGTATGCAAAAAGAAAATGGCCAGAAGAATGGTCTAAAAAAATAAATCAATTTAATTATACACACTTTGTAGAGCCATTAGAAGACAAGGTTATTCAAGATAAAATAAAATTTCATAGTAAAAAAGATTTGGGTTTTAAATGTAATGAAGAACCAATGTGTAATCATTGTGATAAATCATTATGCAAGACTAGAAAATTTGGAATAGGTGGGGAATCAGTGTTTCCTACTCTGAGTGATTTACAGAAAGTAGAATTAGACGAACCGTATTACTGGGTTAATGTAGATGGAGAAAGAGTTAAGTTAGATACTATTGATTCTTTATTAGAACAAAGATTGTTTAGGAGAACTGTTGCAAAACAAATAAATAAAAAACCACCAAGAATTACTATAAAAGAATTTGAAAAATATACCGATATGTTACTTGCAGGAGTAGAAATTATAAAAGCACCAATTGGATCATCTTTAATTGAACAATTAAAAGATCATTTAGAAGAATATTGTACTAATGATTCAGCAGCAACAACAAACAAAGAAGAAATATTTTTAGGAAACGTGTGGACATCAGAAGGTAAACATCATTTTATATTTAACAAATTTTTTCATGGTTATTTACAAAGAAGAAAATGGCCAGAAAAACATCAAACTACTCAAGATTTATTAATACAACATTGTGGTTGTAAAGATGATAGAATTTATATTGGTAAGAAAAGACCAAGTGTAATGATAGTAGATGCATTTGAAAAACCAGAAAAAGTTTATCAACAAAAACAACTTAAGCCGAAAGATTCATTTTGAAAACTATTGTATTAGGACCACCAGGAACTGGGAAAACTCATACTCTTTTAAATAAAGTTGATGATTATTTAAAAGAAACTGATCCAGATAAAGTAGGTTATTTTGCATTTACTAGAAAAGCAGCGAATGAAGCAAAAGATAGAGCTGTTAAAAAATTTAATTTAACAGAAGATGATCTTCCATATTTTAGAACTTTACATTCATTAGCGTTTAGACGTTTAGGAATTAATAAAGAAAATGTTATGCAACGTAGGCATTATGAAGATCTAGGAAAAAAGATTCAAATACCTATAGATTATAATGATTATGATGATGAAGAAACTGGTTTATTTACTACAAAAAGTGATTACTTAAGAATTATTAATCTTGCAAAATTAAGAAACATTACACTAGACCAACAATTTAATTTAAAAGAACATACTCAAAAATTAGAATATGATAAACTTATTATTATAGCTAATGAACTAGACAGATACAAAAAAGAATATGGACTTATAGATTATAACGACATGATTTTAGATTTTGTTAAATCAGATAAGTCTCCTAAGTTTGAAGTAGTGTTTGTTGATGAAGCACAGGACCTATCTCGAATGCAATGGGATATGGTTGATAGTTTTAATACACAAGATTCTTTTATTGCAGGTGATGATGATCAAGCAATATTTAGATGGGCAGGAGCGGATGTAGATTCCTTTATTACACAAAAGGGAAAAATTTTAAATTTAACTCAATCAATGAGGATACCTAGAAAAATTCATGACTATGCTATGAAGATTATAGAAAGAGTCTCTAACCGATTACACAAAGAGTGGAAACCAAAAGCACATGAAGGAGAAATTAGTAAGTATTGGAATTTTGAAGACATTAATATGAATAAAGGAAACTGGTTAGTATTAACTAGAACAAGGTATCAATTAAAAGCTTTGGAAGATGTATTAAAGGAAAAAGGATTATATTTTGAAGACAGATTTAACAAGTCTTACGAAAAAGGAATTCAGGAAGCAGCACTTAATTGGGAGCATTTAAGAAAAGGACAATTATTACATTATAAAGATATTATGAATATATCTCAATATATGAGTTCAGTTAATTGGGAAAAAAATAAATTAAAATCTTTATCTAAAGAATCTTTCTACGGAATAGATCAATTAACACAAGGACATGGACTTAATACTAAAAATACTTGGTATGAATGTTTTGACAATGCTGGTTCTAAAAGAATTACTTATATTAAAAAAATGAGAGCTAACGGAGAGGAATTAAACAAAGAACCACGAATTAAATTATCTACTATTCATAGTGTTAAAGGTGGAGAAGAAGATAATGTAATTATATTACCAGATCTTACTATGAATACTCAAAAATCTTTTGAAAGAAATCGTGATGATGAAAATAGACTATTTTATGTAGGCGCAACTAGAGCAAAAGAGCATTTACATATTGTAAGACCTAAAGATGAAAATAAAGCATTTCCAATGGGAGAGGTATGACACATCCCTACGCTGAGAGCAGAAAACGAGCAAGAAAAAGATGGAGACAAAGTCCTAAAGGTAAAGCATGGGACAAAGCATATGGTCAACGACCAGAAGTTAAAGCAAGAAGAAAAGAATATGTTATACAAAGAATAATTAAAGAGTTAGCTAATGAAGGACAAAATATATAAAAAGCAGGTGGGCGGGGACCACTATAAATCTATGGTCATTCAGCCATCAGAATTTATTAACAAAAATAATATTCCGTTTGCAGAAGGAAACGCAATAAAATATTTATGTCGTCACAAACAGAAAAATCAAAAAGAAGATTTATTAAAAGCAAAACATTATATTGACATGGCGATTGATAGAGACTATCCTGAAGAAGTGAAAGAGATAAAAAAAGAAAAGAAAAATTCATGGGGCATAGTTAAATGAACTGTTGGCACTGTAATACAGAGTTAATATGGGGAGGTGATCATGATATTGAAGAAGAAAATGAGGCATACTCTATGGTAACAAATTTGAGTTGTCCGAAGTGTTATTGTTTTGTTGAAGTATATTATCCAAATGAAGAAACACAAAAAGAATACGAAGAGGAAAAAAACAAATAATGCAAGTACCACTTTTTAAACCACAGACTGAATGGCTACCACCAACAGAATTTCCAGATTTATCTAAACATGATGAAATAGCAATAGACTTAGAAACAAAAGATCCAGATTTAACCAAGATGGGATCAGGTAATGTTACTAATAGAGGAGATATAACAGGAGTAGCTGTAGCTGTTAAAGGTTGGTCTGGATATTATCCAATTGCCCACGAAGGTGGTGGTAACATGGACCGTAAAAAAGTTTTAAAATGGTTTCAAGGTGTATTATCTACACCAGCAACAAAAATTTTTCACAACGCCATGTATGACGTTTGTTGGATACGCGCGTTGGGTTTAAGTATTAACGGTAAAATAGTGGACACGATGATTGCATCTGCCCTTGTTGATGAAAATCAAATGCGTTATGACCTAAACAATTGTTCTAAAAGATACACTGGAAAAAGTAAAAATGAAACAGATTTATATGCAGCTGCAAAAGATTGGGGGGTTGACGCTAAAGCAGAAATGTATAAACTACCTGCCATTTATGTTGGCGCATATGCAGAAAAAGATGCTGAGTTAACTCTAGAACTTTGGCAAGAACTTAAGAAAGAAATTTTACACCAAGATATACAATCTATTTTTGATTTAGAGACAGAATTATTTCCCTGCCTAGTTGATATGCGTTTTTTAGGAGTTCGTGTAGACGTAGAACAAGCTCACAAATTAAAAGAAGAATTACATAAAGAAGAAAAAGAATGCCTACAATTAGTAAAAAAAGAAACCCAAATAGATGTACA
>VTLG01007248.1_pt1 | contig 14770 bp, 30 predicted proteins | sample 4694571 | NCBI WGS metagenome assembly VTLG01 (sample SAMN12604809, study PRJNA352737) | marine metagenome | biome: ENVO:00000447; feature: ENVO:00000209|ENVO:00000569|ENVO:01000036; material: ENVO:00002151; isolation source: viral sequences binned using virsorter ...
ACCAGCAAAAAGCAACACTTTTAACCAACCTATATATGTTCTCCCAACAAAATAAATAATATTCTGCGAAAATCTAACAAAATTTTAGTAGATTAGTAGAAACGTTCAGAAAACACATATAGAACGCCATTAATTTGACCTTGAGCTTCTACTTTTAGGTTACTTTTTCTACTAATATTAAACAAAAGCTAGTGTTTATGCACCTTATTTAAGAAAAATAAAAGTAGAAGATTTTTTTATAAATTATTTTTTATTTTTATGATAGTAAGGGTTAAATGATATGGGACATGGTAATTAGTATGATGACAGAGGAGGACTTTTGGGATAAGTTTAATCGAAAACATAATCCACAGTTTTATGAAAAACTTAAAAAGAAGAAAACCCAGACGAAGAAAACAAGTCGTACCTACACAATCAAACGACATCCCATATTCAAAGTATCGAATTGAGTGGGTGGACGCGTTGAGTGATTCTGGTTGGGCTGATGACAGGGAATTTAATAAAATGAAATTAGCTAGACCAGTAAATGAAGGTTGGGTATTTTCTAAGGATGATGATTCAGTAAAAATATTTGCATCATATGATTTAGATCCAAATACAAAAGAAATTACTTTTGGAGATCGGACGATGATTCCGACTTCGTGGGTTGTAAAGATGACGAAGTTGAACTAACATTTTTTAATCTTAATTCTTTCTGTCTTGTTTTAACTTTTTGTTTAAGTTCTTTAGCAGAGCCTTCAAGGATTGGAGAGTACTGATCTATAATTTCTTTCATTCTTGATTCTAATTCCTCTTCTGAAAGATCATCTAGTTTACCTGTCCTTATTATTTTTTGTTCAATATACAATCCTGCAGCCTTGCCTCTTGCCACTTCTGCATTAACTGCTGCTGACCAAGCACCTTTCTTTAAAGCTTCTTGCCTTATTTTTGCAAGCTCTGTTATGTGTCTCTCAAAGTTGACTGAGTATTTTCTTTGGTTCTCTTCCCTGAGCTCTCCTATGTATTTAACAACTAGAGGATATTTTTTAGGGTTTTGTAGTTCATAAGCCCTGATCCTTGCTGCTTCTCCATAGCCAGCTTCTTTCGCACATTCAGTACCATTCATTCTGCCTTCATTAGATACTACAAGTTGTGCAAATTTTATTTGTTTTTCTGTTAATCTTTTTGGTACACCCATAGTTGACTTTTAAAGTTATATGGCGTAAAAGTCAACCTATGATTGACGCGAAAGTACTGAGGCAGGCATTAGATAAATTTTTGAAAGCTCCTATAGTTCAGGCTGCTAGAATGCAAGTTATGACTAATGACGGTGTTTTTCATGACATTCATGCCATTAAACTATTAGAAAATAAAATCATTGGTAGTAGTGAGACTCATAGAATTGTTATTGAAGTTACTCCTGAAAGAGCTCCAATGGGAAAAGTGATAAAAGATCATGGTGGAATATTAAGATGATGGAAGAGTTTGTTGCATTTGAGACAGTTGTTTATAAAGCTGAAATAAAATCAATTACAGAAGGAGAAGTAGAAAAAGAAGTATTAAAAACTTTAGATGTTGCCTGTGATAAGTATATTGAAGAGGCTAAGAAGATTGCTCAAGAAAATTTGGATAAGAGATACGAAAAATTTGGTAAAGAAGTTGGAGATAAAGGTTCAGCATACCATTCTACTAATGAATTGATAAATGACGTTCAGTTTCAAACCTTTAATAGGTTTGTTTTAAAAACTGCTGAGAATATTTTAGACTCACAAGGATTTGACTTGACTAATCATACTTTGAGGTATACTGAGATGTGGGTTCAGGAGTTTACGAGAGCCGGTGGTGGTCACCACGACACTCATATACATTGGAACAATCACATATCAGGATTTTATTTTCTGAAGTGTTCTGATAAAACTGCTCAACCTATCTTTCATGATCCAAGACCAGGCAAAATGATGACACAGTTGCCTGAGAAGAAGGAAGAATTAATAACTTATGCATCATCAAAAATGGTGCTTAAGCCAAAACCAGGAAGTTTAATTATGTTTAACTCTTATGTACCTCATCAGTTTCCTTTCGATTTAGGAGTTGAGCCATTTAGATTTATTCATTTTAATATCCAAGCTTTGCCGAATTGATAAAAGATGAAAGTAAATTTTGGAGAGAGTTTAAAGAAGATACACCAAAAATTTCTTGGACAAGAGTGGAAAATAGTGTCAGCCTCGGTACTCCTGATTTATTGGGTTATAATACTAATGGGTACTTTTTTACTGTTGAATTAAAAGTTTCAAAGTCTAACAAAGTTCGCCTGTCCCCTCATCAAATAGCATTTCATGTTCGCCACCCAACGAGTACCTTTATCTTGGTTAAAGATGTAAAGAACTCTCGCTTGTGTATGTATGTGGGTCGACAAGTTAAGGATTTGCTCGCTTGTGGATTGTCGCTTGAGCCTGTCGCTTGTGGATTAGAGGATTGTCGCTTGTGGTTGGAATCTTTGGGATCTGATGAAGTCATTGAATCAGCTTGAAGAATTGAGAGCTTAATTATAAATCTATACCTTCATCTACACGAATTTCTACTTGACCTTCATTTTCATAAGTGCCTAAAAATTCATAATGTTTTAAGGTTTTTTCGTTAGAATAAATAACCACATCTTTATTAGGGTTATATTTATTTAGTTCTTTTATTAGTTTTGATATGGTCATTTGTTCCTTTCGTTCGCTTGTGGTTTAATTTGATTTGATTTTAAAATTTTTTCATATTGTTTTCTGCAACTCAATGCTTGTTGCTTGTACCCATTATCTTTAAGCCATTTTTCATGTATTATGAACATTTTGGCACTTGGTAATCCTAATTGTCTACTCATTTATTTCCTTTCTGTTTTCCTTTAGTTTCCATTTTGGACTACTATATCTAGTGTAGGTTGTCCTGTGGATAACTATTTGTAGCTTTTTTACTCCTTTCAATGCGTGATAAGAATACTAATGGCGAATATAAAAAAGTTTCTGAAAAAGCTACCAATATTCGTTTATCCATTTTTTTCATTATCTTGTTAGTGGCTTTAGATAACAACAGTGTGCACTTTCTGATAGCTCTAAAACCACACTTGACACTCTAGGATATTCTGTTATTAATGTCAATATGAAAGATATAAAAAAATTAAAAAAAGAAGATTTTATAAAATATGCAGAAAAACTTAAATTAAATGATTTAAGAAAGCTATTTAATTTTACTCACATGAATACAAAGACAAATACATATTGCAAAGCCATTGAGGGTGTTAATTGCATGGATTGTTTTAGTATAATGAGAAATGATGAACACAGTAGTATTAATAAAAATTATTGTAGGGAGTGTTTATGAAAGTAATTAAAACTATTAATATTGAATTAAAAAAGAAAACAATTCAATCAGCTTACAATCAAGTTATGCTTTTAAATAGTTTAGATTTTCAACAACATCAAAAAGGTGAGCCAATTTACGAATTAATTATGGAAATTAAAAAGGGTATAAAAAAGAAGAAACAAAATTTTTTTATCAAACTTCTTAAAAAACTAATATGATGAATAGACACAAGAGAAGAAAAAAAGATAAATTAGATATTATATATATTATAAATAAAAAACAAAGACATTTTACTAATACTGAAAGAATGTGTTGTGTTCGTTGTACTTCAAATAATGTTATATTTAAAAATAAATGGGAACTAATACCCCATATCAACGAGTGGAATTTAGTGTCAAATATAATTTGTAAAAAGTGTAATCATCAATTTATGGATAAGGAGTGGGATAAATGAAAGTAATTAAAAGAGGTGGACATTATATTGTGAGTGACACAATTAATGGATTACAAGTACAAGAGAAATTTTTAGTTGGTTCTAAAAAAGAGGCAATTAAGAAGTTTAAAGAAAAACATAAACAAGAGGAGAAATAAATGTTTGGAATAAATAAAAACAAAAGCTTACATACTTATTTAATTGTTAAAGTTAGAAAGTATAAAAATCAAGAGCCTTATTTTAGTTTATATACTACACCAGCGATTGCTGATGAAACTAGAGCAAGAGAAACAGTTGAGAAATTAAATTCTTTAGCTGAACTTAATAAAGAAGATGGTTGGCAAGAAAAATATTATTGTCAACACTTAACTTTGTAGGAGTTAAAGATGAAAGATAAGGAATACGAGTTAGAAGATGTGCAATATCATAAAATAGATGAGTTTCCAGATAATTTTGATGTTAAAAGTGTTCACGAAGATTTAAACACTTGCGATAAATGTGGAGTTATTGTTATGTGGAATAGTGAAATGTTTTGGCAAGATGATGATTGTGAAAATGGTCATCATTATTGTATGAGAGAAAATTTTAATAAAGAAGATGATTATACTGCTTTATGTGATGATTGTTTCTATAAATTACCAAGTCTTTGTACGAGAATTAATTGTGAGAATAATGCAACAAGTTTAATTGACAAGATTAAATCTAGGTATTTGTGGTTTAGTATGCAAGATAAGAAATTATTAATAGATTATTATTTTAATAAATTGAAAGAGGTTAAAGATGAAAAATAAAAAAAAGAAAGGAAAAAAATGAGTAAAATATCAGAATCCATATCAGGAGAAGACTTCCATGCAAAGTTTATGAGAGAAAGAAAGGAGAAAGTAGACAAATTTCCAACTAAAGCAGAAAGCTTTAAGAAAAAACTTAAAGAGTTAAAAGTTAAATCTTTTAAGGTTGAATACTGTGGGAGTGGAGATAGTGGAGAAATTAACGAGGTCAACTATACACCAAAAAGCTTACAGGCAAGTGTTGATGTTGGATCTTGGAAAAAGTGGAATAATACTACTTTTAAAAATGAGGAAACAACTAGCCCTAAACCTTTGGGAGATTTCATAGAAGACTTTTGTTATGATTTATTAGAAGACAATCATTGTGGTTGGGAAATTAACGAAGGTCAAAGAGGTAATATTGAGTGGAACTCAAAAGATAATGTTATTAATCATAACTACACTCAATTTGTTGAAGAAGCTTACGAGGAGGGATTTTAATATGGCAAATTGTTATCATCACTCTTTGTCTTCTGTTAAACACTTTGGAGGTAAAGCAGAAGACTATCAGGCAATCCACGATTGGTTTGATGAAAGTAAAAAAATAATGCCTGACTTTAGACATAGAGCATTAAGACACCACGCAGAAGGTTGCTTCGCTTGTGAAGAAAAGTTTGGCACAACTATAACCAATTCAGATGGTAAGAAAGTCCCTGTAAGACTAATTGCAGAACGACATATTAAAGAAGACTTGGGTTTTATTCCATCAATGATAGATTGGTTTAAATGGATAAAACCTCAAAAGTTTATGAGAATAGGTTACATGAAAGACAAGGACATATTATAGATACAAGTGTCGCCTGTCGCTTGTGCCTGTCGCCTGTGCCTTGTGAGATATAGATATAGATATATTCTTGGTGGGTTGTTTTTTTCTTTTTTTATTTATTAATTTTTACTTTCTTAAGTACATTAATTAAAATATTAAATTGCTTTGAATTTAATTCTTCAATGTCTTTTGCATATTGTTTCAAATTATCATCTTTTTTCATATCTAAAACAAGTCTTTTTTGTATTTCTTTGTTGGTCATTTTTTCCTTTCACTTTCTAATTGTTCCTCAATCACTTCATCTATATCTTCTAAAGATAAATCAGATTCTAGTAATTCATTTAAAGTCATATCTTTTAATTCTTTATCTTTCATTAATTCAACCTTTCCAATGTGTTTTCCTTTCTATGCTCTTTTTACTTGTCTAAAGATATAACCATTGTCTAAAATAGTTTTTATCTTAATACAGAAACCACGAGCAACCAATTTATTAACTACTTTCTTTGTTGCTCGGTCATTTCCATACCATTGAAAACCCTTAAATTTGTCTAAAAATTTAAGTAGTTTTTTGTGATCTTCGTTCATTGTGTTTTCCTTTCTATGCTCTTTTTAGTTGTTGCTCTTGATATAGTTCCCAATTAACTAAAGCGATATAATCAAGATTTGCTAAATAAGTGAAATCTTCATCACTCCACGCTTTAACAATTCTATCTTTGTAATTATCAACCAATGATTGAGCATAAAGACAAGATTTTTTAATTCTTAATAAATCTTTGACTTTGTATTTATTGGGAGTTAATAGGCTTTCTGCAATATGTTTAACTGTGAATAGTCTTGCACAATCATTAATAGACGCAGAATTTTTGTGATGTTCTGCCCAATTACTCATACAAGTTCTGTGTTGTTTTTCTTCTTTTCTATTCATTTTGAATAATTCATCTCTATATGGCGTCCAAGTGATATTACTCAAAATATATAAACTAGAATATGCTTTGTTTATTCTTTTAACTATTTCTTTTTGTTCTTTGTTCATACTATCCTTTCAATTTCCATATTATGACAAATAAAAGAATCAAATAAAAAATCTGAATCCTTTTTAGATTTTTTTAAATAATCCTTAAGAAGTAAAGAATTAGATCCATTACCAAAATAAGATTCATCTGCTTCTTGACAATCAAATAAATTACTTCCTTTATAATCTTCTCTTAGTGTTTTCTCAGTATGGATTTGAACAATCTCTCCACTATTCCAAGTACAAAGATAAATTACTTCTTTATCTTTTCTTGGTGCTAAATGTATGCTTTCAAATTTACTCATTTTGTTGTTTCCTTTCTATATAATATCCTACATATATTTAAATGCTTTGCAAGTCTTTTGTACTCTAAAAATTGTTGATTATTTCAGTATATAATTTTGTTTATTAACTCAATTAAAACAAGAGTTTTATTGTCTTTTATAACTATTTCTAAATGAAGTAATATAAAGTTATTTCTAACGAGAGCATAGCCCCTTGTTTCTTGCTAAACTTGACGAGATACGAGCATCAAGTCGCTTGTATCTTCGCCTGTGCCTTTTTTAATGAAAATTGTCGCTTGTGCCTTGTTGCGTGAAACTCGCCTGTGCGTTGCCAGATAAGATATAGATATATATATTTCTGGAATTTTTATTAGATCTAGATATTTTTTTCATATATTGACTTTCATTATTTTTTGTTTATTAATTATAGGACTTTATGAGATTAAATAAGAATTAAATAAATTAATTCAAGTCTTATAATTAACAATAAGGATAATATGCAACCAATAAGAAAACAAGAGCAGGAGTTCCACGACAAGTTGATTAATAGTAAGATAAGCGAAGGTAGGAACGAACTTGACAGAAAGATAAGAGTAGAAGCAGAAAAACTGACAACTAAGAGTCTTCCTGCTTTTAAAAAAAAGATAAAAGTTGATAAACTACTTGAAGCTTTTAAGACTGCTACTAAAGAATATGATTCTTACATGGATCAAAGGCACTTGAAACAAAAACAACTTGAAAGAAAAAAAGATCAGGCTTGTGATAATCTTTCAGATCATCTGCAAGCACAAGCAAAAATATATGGTTGGAATCGTTCTGTTTGTAGAGAAGAAAGCGCCTCAGAGTACGAGTCAATTATTCGTGAAGCGTGTAACCAGGAAGCAATGACTCATATTAAACAATCAGATCTTGGAACTAAATATCAATCTATGGGTATTGTAAAAGAACAATCTTTAATTGCTTTGTATAAAGGTGATTCGCTTTCAGAAGCCGTTAAAAATATAAATGGCATTATGAAGCAAGTTGGAGTCGTATATTTCAACCCCAAATTTTTACAAATCACTAATAAATAACCTAGTTTCTAGCCCCTAGCAACTAGGGGCTAGTTGCCTAAAATAAGTATTTGACGTATCCTATCGAATATGAGAATATCCTAGAATAAACAAAGGAGAAAAAATGATAGATAAAGAAACAGTAAAAAAATTAGTTGGCTTATGCAAACTAATAGACAAGTTAGAGGACGAGAAAAAAAACTTATATAAGGTAGTCGATAAATTAGAAAAAAGAATATCGACACTTGAAAAAAAGTTAGAGCCAAAGCCAAAGCAATTAGAGTTCAACTTTGACTTTAACCAGGATCAACCATTATTAGTGGAGCAACCATGTTTAGAATAATAACTTTGATTGCTTTACTATCAAGCTTTGTAATGGCGTTCTTAGGCGTTGTGTTAATGGTACACTTAGATCCATTAACAGGGATAATGCTTTCTATCGCTGGTTGTGTGTGTATGTTAAGAACAATGCACCATATAAATAATTATACGCCAGATAGATAGCAACTAAACAAGACTCCTTGTACCCTGTCACGTTTTACACGTGACAGGGTTTTTTTACATCTATGAGTGCAACCTCTGGTTGCGCTTGAATTTTGCCCGTTAGTATCTCGATAGAGATACTAACAGAAGATTAGAGTTCGAAGATCCTTATATTCTTAATTCATATATGTATAAAAGAATTATTATTATTAGTCTATATAGTCGATTTTGGAGGGTTAAGGTCTTATAAATCATTATGAAAAAGGACACTTAATCCGCCTTGATTTATACTAAAATACGATATAAATTCCTAAAAATTAGAATTAACATTGAAAAAAATTTCAAAAAAAATTTTTCAAAATGCAAATAGACCTAGAAAAAATTAAAAAATTACCTGTAGATGTAAGAAAAGACTTCATGAAGATGTACCTGAAGTTGAATGAAAAGAAGAAAGTTTCTAGGATTCAGACAGATTTTTTAAGTTTTACTAAGCATATTTGGCCTGAATTTATACAAGGTCAACATCACAAAATTATTGCAAAAAAATTTAACGAAATGGCACAAGGCAAACTTAAGAGATTGATTGTCAATATGCCACCAAGACATACAAAGTCAGAGTTCGCTAGCTCCTTGCTGCCTGCTTGGATGATCGGGCGTAACCCAAAATTAAAAATTATTCAAACTACCCACACCGGGGAACTAGCAATTCGTTTCGGTAGGAAAGCAAAGACATTAATTGATAGTCCAGAATATCAACAGGTATTTCAAACAAGACTAAGGGAGGACAGTCAGGCAGCTGGACGTTGGGAAACAGCGCAAGGCGGCGAGTACTTTGCAGCTGGTGTTGGTGGAGCTATCACTGGACGGGGTGCAGATCTTCTAATCATTGACGATCCTCACTCGGAGCAAGACGCTCTGAACGCAACAGCTCTTGAGCGAGCTTATGAATGGTATACATCAGGTCCTCGTCAAAGGCTTCAGCCAGGAGGTCAAATTGTTTGCGTAATGACGAGATGGAATACAAAAGATTTAACGGGCATGCTATTAGCTCATCAAAAGGAAGCAAAGTCGGATCAGTGGGAGCTGATAGAGTTTCCAGCCATTATGCCATCAGGTAAACCTGTTTGGCCTGAGTATTGGAATGCTAAGGAGCTAGAAACTGTTAAAGCATCATTATCAGTTGGTAAATGGAATGCGCAGTGGATGCAGAACCCAACATCAGAAGAAGGTGCAATTATTAAACGAGAATGGTGGAAGAAGTGGGACAAAGATAGTTTACCGAGACTAGAACATATTATTCAATCTTATGATACAGCATTTATGAAAAAGGAAACAGCAGACTTTAGTGCAATCACCACTTGGGGTGTCTTTAGAGAAAATGATGATGCACCACCTAATTTAATTTTAATGGACGCTCTTAAAGGAAGATACGAGTTTCCCGAACTTAGAAGACGAGCACTGGAGCAGTATAAATACTGGGAGCCAGAAACAGTTTTAATTGAAGCAAAGGCGTCTGGACTGCCATTAACTTATGAACTAAGAAACATGGGAATACCAGTTGTTAACTTTACACCAAGCAAAGGAAATGATAAGCATGCAAGAGTAAACTCGGTGGCACCGCTATTTGAAAGCGGCACCATATGGGCGCCCACTCACAAAGGGTTTGCACAGGAAGTCATAGAGGAATGCGCAGCGTTCCCTTATGGCGATCATGATGACTTGGTTGACAGTATGACTCAAGCTGTTATGAGATTTAGACAAGGTGGATTAATACCTCACCCTGAAGATTATAAGGTGGAGAAGATATTAAAAACAAAACATGTGTACTATTAATGGTTAGAAAGCTAACAACAACTATCCCTCCATTAAGAGGCCCTGTTTCTCAGGGCTTGAATATTGTTTATAAAAAGGATAGAAGTGTTATAGCATCGGAGAAAATAAATGGCAGAAATAGACAAAGCTTTACCGAACGTAAAGCAAACAATAAACGTACCTAGTCCTCAAGACGTAGAAATCGCTGAACAAGAAAAATTAAACAAGCAGCAAGAGTCTGGTGAGCCTGTTGAAACAACAGAAAACGAAGATGGCTCTGTTGATATAAATTTTGATCCAAAAGCTGGAAGTCCTGGAGAAGATGAAGGACACTTTGCCAATTTAGCAGAATTACTACCTGATAGTGTTTTAGATCCTTTAGGAAGTACCCTTTACACTAATTACGACGATTATAAAAATTCTAGAAGAGATTGGGAAAAATCATATACACAAGGTTTAGATTTATTAGGATTTAAATATGATGATAGATCAGAACCATTTAAAGGAGCAAGTGGTGCAACCCATCCAGTTTTAGCTGAAGCTGTTACTCAGTTTCAAGCACTAGCATATAAAGAATTATTACCAGCAGGTGGTCCTGTTAGAACTCAAATCATTGGAATGCAGTCTCCAGACAAGGAGCAGCAAGCAATTAGAGTTAAAGAATTTATGAATTATCAAATTATGGATCAAATGCAAGAATACGATGCTGAATTTGATCAAATGTTATTTTACTTACCACTTGCAGGATCAGCTTTTAAAAAAGTTTACTATGACGAAATTATGCAAAGAGCAGTTTCTAAATTTGTCCCTGCGGATGATTTAGTGGTTCCTTATACAGCAACTTCTTTAGATGATTGCGAATCAGTCATTCATGTAGTTCGAATGACAGAAAATGAATTAAGAAAACAACAAGTAGGTGGATTTTATAGAGACATAGAACTTAATCCAAGCTATTTAAATGAAACAGAATCAGAGAAAAAAGAAAGAGCTCTTGAAGGTGTTTCACGTGGAAGAGATGATAGAATATATACAATCTTAGAATGCCATGTAAACTTAGACTTAGAAGGCTTCGAAGATGCAGGCGAAGATGGAGAAACTACAGGAATTAAATTACCATATATTGTAACCATTGAAGATGGCACTAGAAAAGTTTTATCTATTAGAAGAAACTATGAAGTAGGAGATCAATTAAAAAATAAAATTAATTATTTTGTTCACTTTAAATTTTTACCAGGACTAGGTTTTTATGGTTTTGGTTTAATACATATGATTGGTGGACTATCTCGTACAGCAACAGCTGCTTTAAGACAGCTCCTTGATGCTGGCACCTTGTCGAACTTACCCGCTGGATTTAAAATGCGTGGTATTAAAATGAGAGACGAGGCACAAGCTTTACAACCTGGAGAATTTAGAGACGTAGACGCTCCAGGAGGTTCTTTAAAAGATGCATTTATGATGCTTCCATTTAAGGAACCATCACAGACCTTATTACAACTTATGGGCGTCGTGGTACAAGCAGGACAACGATTCGCATCCATTGCGGACCTGCAAGTAGGAGACGGGAATCAACAAGCAGCAGTGGGCACGACAGTGGCTTTGTTGGAAAGAGGATCACGTGTTATGTCAGCTATTCATAAAAGACTTTATGCTGCCATGAAAAAAGAATTTAGCCTATTAGCAAGAGTTTTCAAATTATATCTACCTCCGGTTTATCCATATGACGTTGTTGGTGGTCAAAGACAAATAATGCAAATGGATTTTGATGACAGAGTAGATATATTGCCAGTTGCAGATCCAAACATTTTCTCTCAAACTCAGAGAATTTCCCTCGCACAAACGGAACTGCAATTGGCTACATCAAATCCTATGCTTCACAACCAATATGAAGTTTATAGAAACATGTATGAAGCTTTAGGAGTAAAAGATATTGACCTAATTTTAAAGAAACCACCCAAACCGATGCCAAAGGATCCTGCATTAGAGCACATTGATGCTTTAGCAGGACAACCTTTTCAAGCTTTCCCTGGACAAGACCACAGAGCACATATCACGGCGCATTTGAACTTTTTAGCTACTAATTTAGTTAGAAATGCGCCGATGGTAGGGGGTGCAATTGAGAAAAATTGCTTAGAACACATTTCATTAATGGCTCAAGAGCAAATTGAACTAGAATTTAGAGAAGAATTGCAACAATTAGGACAAATGATGCAAATGTTGCAAAATCCACAAGCAGCTCAACAAAACCCTAACTTGCAAAATCAAATACAACTGATGCAAAACAAAATTGAGTCAAGAAAAGCAGTTTTAATTGCAGAAATGATGGAAGAATTTAAAAATGAAGAGAAGAAAATTACTTCTCAATTCGACCATGACCCTATAGCTAAACTAAGAGCAAGAGAATTAGACATTAGAGCTATGGATAATGAGTCGAAAAGAAAACAAACAGAACAAAAACTTAACCTTGAGCGTATGAGAGCAATGATGAATCAAGGTAATGTTGAAGAAAAACTTGATCAAAACGAAGATTTAGCTGAATTAAGAGCTGAAACTTCAATTGAGAAACAAGAAATGGCTAATGACTCGAGAGAGAAGTTAGCTAGAATGAAACCAAGAGGAAACTAAGGAGGAAATATGGCTTGGAAAGGGTATGCACCAACAAATAAGGCAAAAGTTATTACAACACCAAGAGTTGATAACAAAAAACCTAAAGATAAAAATCCTGTGACTGGATCTCGTGCTGCTAGACCACAAAAACCAGTAACTTGGAGTTAATATGTGGTTTTCAGCAGTTAAATTAGCACTAAACGCAGGAACACACATTTATAAGAAGCGCCAAGAGACAAAAATGGCTATGGCTGATGCTCAACACATGGCGGCTACGAAAATGGCACGTGGGGAGACGGAATACCAAGGCAAGCTCCTTGAAGCTCGTCAAAATGACTACAAGGACGAGGTAGTTTTGGCGATTCTCACATTGCCCATAATAATTTTGGCCTGGGGGGTGTGGTCCGAGGATCCGGCTGCTATGGAAAAGATAAAAGTGTTCTTTGAACATTTCCATGCACTGCCAAGTTGGTTCACTAATTTGTGGATACTTGTATGTGCAAGTATTTTTGGTATAAAGGGAACACAAATATTTAGAAATGGTAAGAAATAATTAATGGATCCATTAACCGTTGTAGCTAAGCTACAAAAAATAATGCAAGACAATCTTCAGAGAGTTGGAGACACACTCATTAGTGGAGGTGTTGACAATATGGAGAAATATCAGTATATATTAGGACAGGCACGTACATATCAGTACTTGCTTCAGGAAATCTCTAACCTGCTAAAAAGTAAGGAGCAAAAAGATGAAAAAGGAAACGTCATTGACCTTGGAAAAGGAAGTCCCAAAGCATAAAAATGCTTTGGAAGAAAAATACAAATCTGAAGAAAAAGAACCATTAAATCCAGAAAATATTGAAAATCAAAAAGAACAATTACCTGAACCATCAGGTTGGAGACTTTTAGTTTTACCTTTCACACCGAAAGAGAAAACTAAAGGTGGAATTTTAATTGCGCAAGAATCATTAGAGAAATTAAGGATAGCTACAAATTGTGGTTATGTTTTAAGAGTTGGACCTTTAGCTTATTATGATAAGGAAAAGTTTCCAACAGGTCCTTGGTGTAAACAAGGAGATTGGGTAATCTTTGCTCGTTATGCAGGATCAAGATTACCTATTGAAGGCGGAGAAGTCCGTTTATTAAACGACGACGAGGTTTTGGGTACAATTAAAAGTCCAGAATCCGTGCTGCATAATATTTAACATAGAAGGAGAACTATGCCAGTAGATAAACAAGAAAAAACAGTTGATATAGACACATCAGGTCCTGGTGCGGATATTGAAATTGCGGAAGAAAAAGTAACATTAGTTGAACAGGAGGAAACAAATGCAAAAACTGATAGTAAGGACGATAATAAGTCCGATGATACATTGGAGAAACCTGATAAGCAGCCTGATGTTCAAGATAGCGAACAAAAGACTGAAGAAAAGGTTGAAGAAAAAGTAGAAGAGAAAAAAGAAACAAGTGACGAGAAACAAGAAGGCGAGTTAAAAGAATATAGTGAAGGAGTTCAAAAAAGAATTGCTAAACTAACTAAAAAATGGCGTGAAGCGGAAAGACAAAAAGATGCCGCTATAGATTATGCTAGAGGTGTTCAAACAGAACATTCAAAATTAAAAACAAGAGTTTCTAATTTAGAACCTAGTTATGTTGATGCAATGAAAAATAAAGTTATCTCTGGACTTGAGGCAGCGCAAGCAAAACTTGCTGCAGCAAGAGAAGCAGGAGACATTAAGACTGAAGTTGAAGTGCAAAAAGAAATTGCAAAACTTGGTGTTGAAGAATCTAGAGTTAACAGTTTAAGAAGTAGTTATGAAAGGCAAGCTAAAGAAAAGGCAATTAGAACGCCAACTTTAGATCAAGCAATTCAAACTCCTCCTCCAGCTGATCCAAAGGCGGAGGCATGGGCAGACAAAAATGAGTGGTTTGGAAAAGATTCTGCTATGACATACACAGCTTTTGATTTACACAAAAAACTTACTGAAGAAGAAGGTTTTGACCCTAATTCAGAAGAATATTATGCTGAGATAGACAAGCGTATAAAACTTGACTTCCCTCATAAATTTGGTAAAACAGAAACAAAGGAACCGATCAAACCTACACAAACTGTAGCGTCAGCTACGCGAAGTGTTAAACCTGGTCGCACGACTGTGAGACTCACATCATCACA
>VTLG01012164.1_pt1 | contig 14769 bp, 26 predicted proteins | sample 4694571 | NCBI WGS metagenome assembly VTLG01 (sample SAMN12604809, study PRJNA352737) | marine metagenome | biome: ENVO:00000447; feature: ENVO:00000209|ENVO:00000569|ENVO:01000036; material: ENVO:00002151; isolation source: viral sequences binned using virsorter ...
AATTCCATAAGAACATCTTCAAACTTTTCACCATATCTATCAATTAAATCTCTAATGCTTTGAACATCAACTTCTCTAATATGTGGCTTTCCTGCTTTTCTTGCTAAAACCTCTAATCTTGTTAGAAGTTCTCTTGCCTCTTCTTGTTGCTTTTTATCTTTCATTTCATCAGTAATAGAATCAACAAAAGTCATTATTTCTCTTAATACCCTTGTAGTGTTCTTTTCATAAGCCCCACTTTCAAGACCAAGCATCATCGCTCCCAAATCATTTATGATACCCTCTCTTGTTGCAGGGTGTTGTAAATATTGTTTTATTCTTAGATATGTGCTTTCAGGAAATTGCCCCGTAAATGCCGCATATTCTGTCTGTTGATTAGCCATTTCAAACTGTTCTTCTGCCATAGCACCATGAGTTGCTTCATGCATAATGGTTCTTTTTACCCATTCCATTATTTGTTTATCTGTTGGTTCTTTACCTAATCTTTCTTTTAGGTAGGAATAGATATTAGCAGGGTTAATTCTAATCTTCTTTTTTAAAAAATCTATTACTGTTTTATTTGGATTATCTAATAAATCTTCAAACTTATCCGGACTAACGGGTTCAAAGGTAAAATACCCAAAACCTCTTTCTTGGTTATCTAACTCAAAATCAATATCTTCGACCTTTATAATTTGAAACCAATCCAAGATTATTCCTCCTTCATTGGACAAGATGGTTTTATTCCTGCTTTTGGCGAAGGTAGGCTTAAATTGCATCTTTGATATTTAGTCACCATTTCTTGACACCTACGACAATACCCTGTTTGCTGAACTCTATGTTCAACATCTTTTTCGGTGTATTTAGCCACAACATCTTGCCAAGACATATTTATCACTCATCGTCTGTAAATGCGCCTCTACTTTTACTTTTTTTCTTTTTATCTTTAGCCGCTTGTCGCATAGATTCGGTTTTATTACCGTCACCGTCTAAATCAATATAATCGGGTTTAGCCTCTTTCTTTTCAAAAGGCTCATCGTCTAATTTTTCTGTGCCACAATGGGCTTTTTCTTGTTCTTTTCTTATTATGTCTCGCCAACTCATTTTCTCACTTCCTTAAAATTTGTTTTCTTGTCCTCTAAATTTATAGTCCTTGAAAGCAGGAGGTTTTGAACCAAGTTGCCTATGTCCATAATCCAAATCCTTTTCTTCGGCCATTCTTTTATCATACTCTTCTTTGAATCTACCAAGACCAAATGTTCTCATGTAATGACGCACCATCATTCCAAACTTTGTTTGAGTTCTTTTATGGTCGAAAGGCGGTTTTCCACTTTCTATATCTTCTAAAAATTGAACAATTGCATCTCTTGTTTTCTTTTCACGCCTTAAGAAATTATTTCTTTTTAGCGACTCCCATTTACTACCTGCATTTCCTCTCAAATTTTGTTGATATATTTGGTCATCATTTTCCTCTTTATTAGACCATTCTTCAAGAGTCATAGGTTTTCCATCTTCATCAAAAGCAAATATATCTTTATCCTCTTTTAGAATACTGCGCCAATTCATTTCTTATCACCTGTAATTAGGTCTTTTTTGGCTTTAGATTCTGCTTCATCTAACTCTTTTGATTTAACATCAAACCATGAATCGAGGTAATTGCATCTTGTCATTAAATCACCCTTTTTTAATCGCATTAGGTTAAGCCGTTTATATGTTTCTATTTTCGGAAAAAATTGGCCGGAAATTTTTTTTAAGCATAACCCTTTAATTTCTCAAAAAATGTGGCGGAATTTATTTGGCATTAGCGTTTTTATTTTTTTCTATAGATTTATATAAACAGAATAAAATGATATAATTTAAATATAATCGGCTGGCTGTTTGAATTAAATGCTAATTGTTTCACGATTAAGAATTAATGTTTAGTATTTTATTGTTTATCAGTATTATCCTCAGTATCTCTTATTATGGCTAAAGTAATGGCCAAACTACTATAAAGTTTAAATTTAATGGTTCAAAATAGGTGGTTTAGAACGATTTCATTTAAACTTGTATAAATAAAAAATTTTGATACAAAGCCATATGGTTGTATAACAGAATATGCAAAATGCATAAAGGGCTATTATTCCGAAGTTTATAGATTGATTGTTTATAGCGGTTAATAGATGAATAAAAAAGGCATTACGCAACTGTTCAATGTTTGATTCTAAAGCCTATATCCTTCGTCATTAATGCCTCTATTCAATGTTTCGTAATTATGCACTATGAATAGCCTTGCTGATGTTCTCATAAGCATTTTAACAACCATATGGGCGGGCTTTGTGCTTAGTTCCCCTTACGGGGAATTATTTAGACATTCAGCACAAATAACTGATATTGTCCATTCAGGCATTGTTTCTGGAAAGTGTTCATGATGGTCGGGATAATATATTCCGATTGATTCTTCATTTCCACATTTGCTACACATTACATATCTCCAAGACATACTCTATTTATTGTGGATATAATAAGGTAATACCTCACAAAGTTATCTATTACCATATGGTAATGCTTTGCACTTACCGCACTATGGCGGGGCATTTAGCCGAATAAGGAAGAAATACCCGATTTCTTTTTCTTATTCCTTGTTTCCTTAAACTTCTTGTATCGTGCTACTATCTGTTCTTCGGTTTTATACCCGTTAAACATCTTTTTACAGCCCTTAAGAGAATAAAAATTGTCATGATTACACCATTCTGCTTTTATTTTTCTTCTTCTTTCAAGTTTAATATCCCTGCGAATCTTTTGAATATCCGAGTTGTTCTTAACGCTTATTAGTCCAAGTTTTTGTGCTTTTCTCATTTTAATCACCATTTGAAGAAACTCCGCCTACTCCATACATATCCGAATAACTGCACTCATGTTTTCCCTCTAATTCGGCATGCCTCCTTAGATTTGTTATCATACTTCGTGTCTTACTACGCTGTGTTTCGGCTTTGTTTCCATTAGTGTTTATGGCCACTAATAAACCAATGGAATATAAAAGGGTGGAGTTGGGGTTCGTTGAATTACCCAAATAAGAGAGTTTGTCGCCAAAGAATCCAACTTCGGTTCTGTTGCTCTCTTAACACCATATAGTCAGCGATTGCTAATCTACGACCTTTCCACCGTAATTAATTAGTTCAGCCTACTAAACCGTCTAATTAACCCTAAGTGCGGGAAGCACCCCGATATGGCTACCTTATTACTCTTTGACAAATAATTATTCAGTCATCTCCGTGTCCGATGCGCCCACCGAACATTAAATTGCCTTATGGGGCGTATAGGGTTTAGTTATGTGCAAAGCAATAACAACCATATGGTTCGGCAACTTTGTTCCGTCTCGACGAGCGAACCCTATTAATGGTTATAATCGCTATATACCATGAGAGCAGTATTAACGCAAGATTTGTTTAATGATAGAGCCGATAAGTTGGTGATTACGACCTGTGCAGATGGTTTATTCTGTATTCCTAAAATTACGGAGTTTATTCATACTCATGGATTAACTAACTTCGCCAAACTTACCAGCGATTTTACAGGAATGAGAATTATAATTAAAGGTGGCGACAGATTAACTGATGCTCTCCCAGAAATCCGTCGATTTATCAGCAACCAACACTACAAACGCTGATAAAAACCGCTTGAGCCGCTTTTGCGGTTCTCGCTTATCACAAAGTTATACTCAACCATATGGTAGGACTTTGGATATACCCCGAAGGGGGTTTTAAAAACCACATTTCTCATTGACTAAACGCCAATATTCTTTATGCTCATCATTTGGGAGCATTAAAATGACATACTCCCAATTGGCCTCGCTTAAGTATAGTTCAATCGCTTTATCTTCTAATTCTCTTATTCTCTTATGGTTATTCATTTTATCATCTCCAACCTGTCGCTAAATATGAGGTCATATTGACCCATGAACCATCCCATTCTCGGTCATTCAAATACCATTGAAAATTCTTTTGATGAACTTTGACATTTGGCAAACCGTTCAAGCGTTCCTTTGTTGTGTTTGATTGCCAACCGCCATCATTAATCCAAAGTTCATTATTGATATATTGAGCCAACATATTACCATGTAGATATAAGGCCACCGAATCATCAAAAACCCTTACTTGAGTATTTCCTCGCTTGAAAGGTTGTCTATTCCTAAAGGCTCTTATTGCGTCTTGTGTTATCTTTCGCATGACCTAATAGAAATAATCCGTAGATAAGGTTATGCAACAAAGCCGTCATAACCATATGGTTGTGCTTTGCCAATGAAATGAAACCGCACCGTTAGGGGGCTTCAAGGGCTAAAAAGGCATCATTCCTCTTCTTCGCCTCCTTCTTTGGTTTTAACCGGAGGCGGGGTTAATGCTGGTATTTCACCATTCATTGAACCATCCCAACGACCATCTTTATGACCTTTTACAAGGTTATTATATGCGTCTTTGGCCATCTTTTCAGCATATGCCTCAATAGAAGGATATGCTCCGCCTGTTCTGCCATGTGGTAGTATTACAGTCATTAATAGTTCTGCGTTAGTAAGTGTGGCAAAGGCAGTATAAACCGCATTCTTCACAGAAATCGCAAATTGCTCCATTTCTTCCGGTAATGCTGATTCTCGGCCTCTTCTCGCTTTTGGGAAATCTTCAAACAGACTCCCAATACTTCTTATTGCTGTCCAATATGTTGAACGCAATTCATCACTTTTACATGAATTACCTAATGTCATAGATAACCCAATTGCTTGTCCGGCATCGCCTCTATCTTCACGATTTAGCCATACCTCAACTTCTGCTATATTCTTATTCCAATTTTCTATTTTCATATTTTCAACCTCCAAATAAAGGAAATCCGCACCTTTTAGCCCTTGTGCCGAGTATATGGGTTGATGGGCGGATAAGGTTGTAATTAAACAAGGGCAAAGCCATTACAACCATATGGTCATGCTTTGCATTACCCCATATAGGGGCTACGAGGGCTGAATCCCGTAGTCTTACTCTTCTTCCGAAACCTCCATATCAGCCTTAGTAGGTCTTGGGGTTATTTGTGGTATTCCGGCCTTATTGACCTTTACACCATCAAATCTTCCGTCTTTGATTGATTGCATCATATAATTATGAGCAGATTTCTTGTAGTAAGCAACCAATTCATCGTAGTTAGCATAAACTCCGCCCGTTCTTCCATGTGGAACGATGACAGAAAGTAGTAAGTCGTGGTATTCAGTAGGGATTTCCGCAAAAGCATCTATAACTTTTTGCTCCACAGTCGCCAATACAATCTCCTGTTCTTCTGTCAATGTTGATTCTCGGCCACGACGGGCTGACGGAAAACCATCCATTGTTGAACCTATTGACCTAATAGCAGTCCAATAGGTGCTTCTTAATTCATCGGTATTTGCCGCATCTCCAAGAGTTAGAGATAGCATAACCGCTTGTAGGTTATCACTTGGGGGTTGATTTTCCGCCCAAACTCGCACTTTATTTGTATTCAATTTCCAATTTGCTTGTTTCATATTATTCACCTTTTCGTTTGTTGGTAAAGCCACAGTTTCAGCCCTTGTAGCGATATATGGCGTAAAGGGGCGTATATGGTTGCCTTCATGCAAAGCAGAATGAACCATATGGTTGTATTATATCGTAAAGCGCAGGTTTGGCTAAATAATCAGTATATAATCAAACAACAACAGGTTCAATTAATTGGGTCAGGAGAACCGCCAGCAGAAGGGGGTCTTTTTCAATTGACCTTATATTAATTCATATTCTTATTATTATACTTATATTATAGTAATCTAATCAATGTGTCTCATGCAATCCAACAATGAGACGAGACAGATGAGGGGAGAATCTTGGTAGTTATAGTGTATAACTATAAAGAATATTAATACTTCTCATAATCTCATATATCTCATATCTATCTATCTATCTTCTTCTCTCTCTTGGGAGAGTGATAAGAGGCATATTTAGAGAGAAATATATATGGGATTTTGATGAGATGAGATGAGACAAAAAATTTTCCCCACTTCTCCGTAGATTCTTAGGGGTTATGGGTCATAACTTATTATTCTCATAGTGAGACAGATGCGAGAAACATAGGAAAGTGTGAGACTCAAAAGTTGTTTCATTGGCGAATCATTATAGTTAAATAATTTTAATTCATGTTATTAGATTTAATTTAGAACATTTAATTTAATTTAGAAAAATGTGAAATAACTACATTAAAGTCTGAGGCCCATTTAATATATTAACAAAAAAGTTGTAAAAACCCTCATTGTCAATCAATGCTGAACTCCTTTATATATGGTAATCAATTGTCTAAAATAGCCCACAAGGGCAAGGAGTAAGATAATATGGATAACACACAATGGGATAGCCTCGTAATAGAGGTTAGAGAATACCTTGAAGCAGACACAGGTTTAGATACAGGGCTTAAACAAGTCATTGAATTGAACCTGCAAATTGGAACAAATAACCCAAACGAAAGAGTAGCGGCTAAAGGCGCACTAAAGGCTCTTTTGAAGGGAAGAGACGGAACACCTTTCAAAAGAGGTCAAAAGTCAGCAGTTCCAGCAAGCGTTAGAGTATCAATTGACAAAATATGCGGAGTAGTGCAAGAAGCGGCTATGAATTATTATAACCACGATGCAATTATTGGCGCAATCACCATGAAACACATTAAGAGTGGTGGCGGTCATTATGATGATGCAAGCGATTATGCTTCGGCAGTTGTTAAGAGAACCCGAAACAACCTAAGTAAAATGTATAAAGATGGAACTTGGGATGGAACGGTTGAATCTCTATTGGGAACAACCGAATAAGCAAAGTCTGTCTTTGTTCATTAGCACATCTTTAATGCGTTAAAGATATATAGGCTAACCATGTGTTAGCGGAATGAAACATTGGGAGGTTCGCCTCCCTTTGTTTTCAATTTAAGTGATGTGGTAAAATGAGACTTGTTGAAGAAGTATATGTAAAAGCCGAGAAGGATTTGATATGCCAAAGTTGCGGGTGTGATATACCCGAAGGTTCTAATCATCTATTGGAATCTTATGTTCATAAGGGAAAAATTTCAACAAGCCATTATTGTTTAGATAAGAAATGTAATCCCCCAAACAATGTCCGACTAAGACTATTTTGGGGCAGTATTATTGTTGGCCTTGCATCATGGGTCATTTACCTTTCTTTCTTCAATTGAGAATTTCTAAGAGTAAGTCAAACCTCAAAGGGGGGTGGCGCACCACCTTATACGCCCCGACATGGATAGGTTGATTCAAACAGTTGGAAAGCGGAGTTATTTCACTTTCTTAACTTAATTATGTCATGAATTAATTTAGTTCATGGTATTGAGAATCATGCTTGAGAGAGGGTTGAGTCAAGGGGGCTACTAATGTATATGCGAATTGATTTTCGCTGACTCCCCTCTCTCTTCACATTCACGAAAATTTTCAGGATAAATATGAAAACTTTCTAACCTTATTTCACCTTTTCATTAAGGTGCATTAATCGGATTTCTTTTCATTAAAAAGAAATAAATCACATTCCCCTTGAAGGGAGGTAAAACAAAATGGAACATACAGAACAGCAAAAAGCAATTTTTAATTGCATAGAAAATACAGACCACCACATTATAATTAATGCTGGTGCAGGAACAGGTAAGACTACAACTATTGTAGAAGCCGCTAATAAAATTGGTAACAATAAAGCCGCATTTTTAGCATTCAATAAATCAATAGCAACAGAACTTGCAGAAAGACTACCCGAAGGCGTAGAAGCAAAAACATTTCATGCGTTTGGTTTTGCGGCAATTAGAAATGCAGGTATCAAAACAAGAGTCAATAACTTCAAACTAAATAATATCATTAAGGATTTCTTGGGCAAGGATTTCAATATTGCTCCGGTTAAGAAGTTGGTATCTTTAGTCAAAGGTTCTCTTATTGACCCTTCTAATAGAAACGAAGTCAATAGACTAATTGATGAATATAATATTCAATTCCATTCCGAGCGTGAAGAAGAAATGGCAATAGCCCATCTAACTACACTACTCAAGGCTTGTGCAAACAAGACAAATGAAGTTGATTTTGATGATATGATTTGGCTACCTTTAGTAAATAACTATCCTTTTCCTAAGTATGATGTTTTGTTTGTAGATGAAGCACAGGATTTCAACGAAAGCCAAAGAGAAATGATTAGTAAATGCGTCAATGGTGGCCGATGTATTATTGTTGGTGACAAAAATCAGGCGATTTATGGATTTAGGGGAGCAGATTCTAATAGTATTGGGCTATTTAGAGAGAGACTTCAAAAAGGCTCAAGAGAAATAAGCGAATTTCCTCTAAGCATTTCTTGGAGATGCCCTTTATCAGTTGTTAAAGAAGCCAATAGATATGTAAAAGATTTCCATGCGGCTGAAAATGCAATTGAAGGTAATGTAATAGTTGGTGCTGAATTTACACCACAAGAGAAAGATATGGTTTTATGTAGATATAATGCACCATTAGTCGGTGCTTTCTATGATTTAATTAGTCAAGGTAAATCAGCATATATTCTTGGTCGTGATATGACTAAAGGATTAGTTAATGCAGTTCAAAAGATTTCTAAGAATAATCATATGGGAACAGAAGAGTTTTGGCAATTATATATGCAAGACTTTAATTACAACTATAACAAATTATTGAATGATAATAAAAAGAATCAAGCGATGGCTCTTGAAGATAAGAAAGACTGTATCAGTATTTTTGTAAATAAAGCATCAACTGTTGGTGGAATTATTGAAGAAATCAAGAGAGTCTTTGACGGAAATGATAACGGAGAAATTATGCTTTCTACCGTTCACAAGGCTAAGGGATTAGAAGCAAACAATGTGTATTTGTTGGCAACTGATAGAATGCCTCATCCGTTAGGCGGATTAGAAGAAAATAACATTTGCTATGTAGCAATTACAAGAGCAAAGAAAAACCTATTTTTAGTAGGACAAAGAACCGGAATTGTAGGGGAATAAAAATGGAAAATATAGTAGCAAAAAGGCGGCTCGGTGATGGCCGTTGGGATAGAGCATTAAAGCGTAAAATGGTTGAATTATCAGTAGCAGACAATTATGATGATGCTAAACATGAATGGTTAGCAACAGGTAATGTTTGGTGGAGTGGTAATGATGTTATGCCGGATTGGGTTAGAAACTCTACAATGGGTGCTGGAAAGTGTCTATGTGGACATATAGTTGTTTATCACTTTGAAATAGTAAACACAGAAAACGGAGTTGTTGAATGTGTTGGTAGCGACCATATTAACTCATATCTAATTTTGCGAGCAATTGCAGAAGATGAAGGAGTTAATATTGACACTATTACTGATGAACAAATCCAAGAATGGATTAATGTTAGAACCAAGTCTATGAAAGCAGAAGCGTGGTGGAAATCAAATGGTGATGCTTTTACTATGATGTTTGATTCAATAAAAGAATTGGATTTACACTTTAATATTCACAAAAGAGATTGGTATTATGATGGTGAAACACAACAAAATCATAGAAGAAGAGTTTTGAGAAAAAGAGGCGAGGGAAGTTATGGTTCGCCTGACTACAAAATGGCTTCTATTGTATGGCGTTGGAATCATCCCGATAATCCTAAAGCACAAATTAACACAACAGGTTTTCCTAATGATAATCTAATGAAAGATTTGGCTTTATTTTATGTAAAGCGTGAAGAATATCAAAATAGATTAGATAAATACAAACAAGATAGAGCAAACAGAATCGAACAAATTAGAATTGCTCAAGAACGAAGCCGACGAGAAAGAGAAGAAAGACAAAGACTACGAAGAGAACAAGAAGAAGAAAGGCTACGAATTTACAATCTACCGGAAAATGTAGAAGCAAGAAGAATAGCAGAAGAACAACGACAGGAAAGAAATAGGATTTGGAGAGAAAAACAAGAAGCAAATAGACTTGCGAGAGAAATAGCCAAAAGACAAAAACAAGAAGAAATCTTAACTAAAGATTTTGGCGGAGAAAATTTCTTACAAATGTGCGACTATTATGGTGTTCCCGAATTTGACGAATCATTTGCCAATACTAATTGGGAGCGTGGTTTCCTTGCAGATATTAAAGAACAAATGATGGGTAGTAGAGAATTAACTACAAATCAACTGCGTTCATTGAGGAAAATATTTGATGAAGATTCAGCAACAACTAAACAACTAAAATTCCTTAATGACTTGGGTTATAACGGAACAGTTTCCACTTTAACTAAAAGACAGGCAAGCACTATTATTTCTCAACTCTTGGAGGAAAAAAGAAATTAAATTCAATTGGAGGATATTTTACCTCCATTGGAATCGCAGGTTTAAAGGTAAAAATATTCAATTGTCAAATTGTGAAATGAAAACTCCAACTGTAAAGTCGTAATCATTTTCATAGGCGTAAGTATATTTTCCTGCATAGGGGGTTTGCATAATAATACGGATAAAAAATCGCAATTTCCAATGCCGAACAAACTCTTAGTGAATTTTCTATGTGTTCACTAATTGTTCATATGAATAGTGCTTAGGTCGCACGAAGTCCGTTCCCCCGCCTTTAAGGTGATTTACATGATAGATTGGATAAAGAAATTCTTTGTCGTCAAAGAAAAAGAAAAGAAACCTAAATGTGATATATGCGCTTTGGGTGCTAAATATCATATGTTAGTTGAGTTTCAAACAATGGAACTTAAAGAATTAGAAAATAAAATATTAATTAAAATATGTGATGGTTGTTATGAAGAAGTATATGAGAGATATAATCCCGAAAGAAAACCACCGCCTATACAAAGCGGAGTTTTTGAATCGCAGTTGCGAACACGAAAAGACAAGAAAAAGGATTTGTAAAGAATTAATTGCGTTAGGTATGCCGCATTATAATGCATACCAAATATCAATAAGGAGAATGAAAGAATGAAAATAACAAAAAAATATGGAAATACGATTTATGGTGATAATACCATATCTGAAACAACAACTTATCATTTTGATAAAATACAAGACCTTCATCAATTTTGGCAAGATAATTTAGATGCCGGAATGACGGGTAATTGGACAGCGCATTTAGATAGAATGACTGTTGAACATAGCGAATTTGTTGATGCTAAAGATTATCATTTCATGGGGAGTTATGCTATCCTAAATGACTTTACAGAATTTTGTGAAGGTGAGGAAGAATGATTAAAGGTTTATTAAAAGGAATTGCTTTTACCGCAGGTTATATTATTGTTGGTGGAGTTGGTTTAGCAGTATTGGCTGAACTCGCCACAAATGAAGGTGGGGAAGAAATATGAATATATTTGCACTATCAAAAGACCCCGTAGAATCAGCACAACAGATGCTCAATAAGCATGTAGTAAAAATGCCAACAGAAACTTGTCAAATGCTACACACTAATGCTTTGTTTATGGAATATACAGATAGATACGGACAAGAACCTACGCTACGACAACTCAAAGATTATCATACACTTATGGATTCTAAACTAATGAAACCTGCTATGTTAAATCACCCTTCAACTATTTGGGCGAGACAAAGTATTCACAATACGCTATGGTTGTATAATCATGGTATGGCTTTATGTGAAGAATATACAGAAAGATATGGTAAAGAACATGGTTCATTTAATAGAATGCTACAAACTCCTATTGAGTTTGATGCTGATACTACATTAGCAACTCCTGTATCAATTGCTATGTTTGATACTTATAGAATACCAAATGAATACGGTGAGCATTGTTGGGAATATGTAATTGATTCTTACAGGCATTATTATTTAGAAGGTAAATGGAAATTTGCTGAATGGCCGGAAGGTAAAATGCCGGATTGGTGGCCAAAAAACCACTACGCAGTAAAATATAACAAAGGAGTTAGAGCGTATAATGCAACTAAACCTAAATATCCTATGTTATTATTGGAGGAATAATTATGGTAAGTTTCAGTAATAGGCAAACTCCCGAAGAAGGCAGACGAGCCGCCATAGATGCAAGAGATAGATATTATTATGAAATGAAAACCTTAGAAAAAGAGGTTGCCAAACTAAAGAAGGAAATAGACCTACTAAAAAATGCTAACCAAGAGGTAGCATATTGGAAAGATGTAGCGGAAACGCTTCAAGAATATATTAATATAATGGAGGAATAAAAATGAAAGAAATATATAGATGTATAAGTTGTGATGTAAGAATAAGTAAAGGCAGACATTACTGCTACAAATGTTTAGTCGAAGCCGAACAAAAGGCGGGTGAAATTAATGACTAATTATCCCGATAATATGGATTGGGGGATATATGATGATTATCACGACCCAATTGTAGAGTGTTGTGAGCGTAGAATATCGGAATGTGAGTGTGAAGAAGAATGAATAAAGATTGTAATATTTGTGATGGTAAAGGTTGGTATCAAGTAGCCAATTATAGATTAGAACAGATGGAATGGGTTGAGTGTATGGAATGTCTATTAACAGAACAATATAAAGACCACATGACAGAACAGTTAGCCGATTTGCTAACAAAGTCAAGTAAGCAACAGTTAGCATTATTAGTTGCGACATTTACAGTAAATCAAATGGATAAAAATGACAATGATGATATAGCGAGACTTGAAGGAATGATTCAAACTAAGAATTATCTTAACGCTATCCATGTAGCAAAAGCATACGCAGGTGAATAATATGATTTATGCATTTAGAGAATTAACAGAATTAACATTTCTTAATTGTTTAATTAAATGGCATAAAGACCAAACAATCAATGTTAAGAAATCAATTAATGATGTTATGGATTTATCAGGATTAAATCGTTTAACTGATAACACATTTAAGATATGTGCAGTTTCTTTACAAAGGCAATTTAAGAAGTTAGGTGTGCAGTTGTTTGAAACTAATGCTAACATAGCACAAGATGATTATATTATTACGGAGGAAGCATGGGATTTTATCGTCGCTAATTTACACGATGAAATCTATGACGAGAACGGAGAAAAAAAGGGTGAGTATTTCCTTCACCCAAATAAACTAACAGGAGAGATGATGATATGAATACAAATGTAGAATTTAGAATAGTAGATAGCCCCGATTTACCACCTTTGGTAATATCGCAGAATGAAGATGATGAACCAAAAGTAGTAATTAATACTCATCATAGACTATGGATTAGTCTAAATCGTAGAGTAATTGCAGGAATTGTTGAAGCCTTACAAGATAAGATGGATATGATTTTAACAAGTTATTTAGAAGAAAGTTATGCTTTTGAAAAACAAGACAGGGAGTTTGTTTGATATGGCAGGAATCTTAAAACATTGTAGTATATGTGGAGAAGATTTTGTTACAAGAACCATAAAATCAGCATCTTGGCAAAGATACTGTGATAAATGTTTTACAGACAAAAGACTAACTTCTTATCAACAAACAGCAGTTCAAAATGCTAATTTTGAAAATAGTCAAATTGAGAAGGATATTGAAATGATTAAAACACAATTAGAATCAATGCCTAATATAATAAAATTAGAAGTTAATCAAATGTTAGAAAATTCAATAGATAGTGATTTTTTAAATAAAACAAAAGAAGAATTACATAAAGATATGTTTGCTTTATGGAATAAAAAACAAGAAGAAGATAAACAATTCAAAGAGAAGATGCAAAGACAACTTCTCGCACTCAACAACAAGATTTTGAGGTTGTTGGGAGATTAAAGTTAAGGCTCAAAGGAGGCCGACAAAACTTATTTGTGAACTCCTTTAAATAGTTAAGAGGAATAGCAAGAACGGAGAGGATTGAATATGTCAATTAGATTAAGAATTATGAATGAAACAGGCCACACAGAACTGATGATGGCTTCAAGCGAGATTATCGAACAAATAGATACACACCCTACACATTGGGCTATCGTTGATGGCGATATTGTATCAAGAGAAGATATTAGAGGGGTCAATTGGGAAGATGTATCTTCCGTTGATTTGATTCCGGCAATTGTCGGAGGACAGGAATAAGCGTAAGTTGCTAATTCCCTCTAACTACTCTTTGGGGTAGCATGTAGTTTAGTTCCATTTACTATGTGCTACCCCATTTTTTAATTTAAAAAAATGGATTTCTAATTCCTTATTTAAATATAAGGGATATATTTATGCCGATGTTTCAAGTCGGCCAAATCGAATAGGTGTTAATTATGAAACAAGCCCCCAATAAGAAAATTTTATCAGATATAACAGTTCATATGAAGTATGCAAAATATAACCCCGAACTTCTAAGAAGAGAAACTTGGGAAGAAATTTGTGAAAGAAATATGAATATGCATATTAAAAAATATCCAATGTTAGAACAAGACATTAGAGATGTTTATGCACATTTTGTATTACCTAAGTTGGTATTACCATCAATGCGTTCAATGCAATTTGCAGGAAAGCCAATTGAAATATCACCTAATAGAGTATATAATTGTGCATATATGCCAATAGATTCACATTTAGCCTTTAGTGAGGCTATGTTTTTATTACTTGGTGGAACAGGAGTTGGATATTCAGTCCAAAGACACCATGTAGAACAATTACCCGAATTACAAATGCCAAATCCGGATAGACAAAGAAGATACTTAATTGCAGACTCAATTGAAGGTTGGGCTGATGCAATTAAAATTCTTTTAGAGTGTTATATGGGAATTAGAAAATCAACTCCTATTTTTGATTATTCCGATATAAGAGAGAAAGGAGCATTATTAATTACTTCTGGTGGTAAAGCACCCGGTTCTCAACCACTAAGAGAATGTTTAGTTAAAAT
>VTLG01012486.1_pt1 | contig 14768 bp, 10 predicted proteins | sample 4694571 | NCBI WGS metagenome assembly VTLG01 (sample SAMN12604809, study PRJNA352737) | marine metagenome | biome: ENVO:00000447; feature: ENVO:00000209|ENVO:00000569|ENVO:01000036; material: ENVO:00002151; isolation source: viral sequences binned using virsorter ...
AACTAGAGTACAAGATGAAGATATTTCTTTAAATGTTTCTGATGCTACTAAAATCTATGGTATTTTTGAATCTAGAAATGCAGCTGCTCCATCTTTACCTTCAATAACATTATCAAGTATTAATGGTCCTACTGCAAAAACTCAAGACTTATTAGTAGGCGAAGAATTTATTGGTAAAAAATCTAATGCTATAGGTGTATATGTTTCTAGAGTTAATGATTCTAAAATTAATTACATCTCTTTGAATGATAATGAGTTTGAATCTGATGAAGTAATTACTTTTAAAGAATCTAATATTTCTGCTTTATTTACCAGTAAGACTGTAGGGTCTAATAATATAGTAAAGAATTTTACTTTTGATAATGGTCAGAAAGATACAATATATGATTATTCTAAGTTAGTTAGACATTCTAATGTAAAAGAACCTACTAAGCAATTAACAGTAGTATTTGAATCTGCATATTTTGATTCTTCAGATACTGGAGATATTACAACAGTAAATTCTTATGATGCATTTAATTATTGCAGTCTTCCTGAAATAAATGAAACTAGTGTTTCTAATATTATTGATATAAGACCTAGAGTATCTGATTTTTCTGGAACCTCATATTCTCCTTTTGAATTTTTGGGTAGAAACTTTACTGCAGATGGAAATTCAGCTGCAAATATTTTAGCATCAGATCAATCTATATTACTAGACTATTCTTTCTATCTTCCAAGAATAGATAGAATATTCTTATCTAAGAATGGTAATTTCCAATTACTTAACGGAATTCCTTCAGAAACTCCAGAACTACCTGTTAGAATTGATGACGCAATTGAAATAGCAAAAGTAGTATTGCCAGCATATTTGTGTGATGTTAATGATGTTAGTATTACTTTAACAGATCATAAGAGATATCAGATGAAAGATATCCATAAATTAGAAACTAGAATTAAGAATTTAGAATTCTATACTTCTCTTTCTGTTCTTGAAAGTGATACTGCAAATTTAGAAATTCGTGATGTTGATGGATTAAACAGATTTAAGTCTGGATTTTTTGTAGATGATTTTTCTACTACTGATACTCAACTTAAGAAGACTATTAATAAAAATAGTATTGATGTTAAGAATGGTGAATTAAGACCTGCTGCTTTTGCTACAGAACTTGATTTACAGGTAGAAAATATAAGTAATGGAATTAGAAAAACAGGTAGAACTTTAACACTTGATTATGACGAATCTGTTTTAATTAATCAACCATATGCTACTAGAACAGAAAATGTTACTCCATACTTAGTTAATTATTATTCAGGTACTATTGAATTAAATCCTTGCTCAGATTGTTGGGTCGAGCAAATTCAACTTGCAGCACAAAGAGTAGAAGTAGAAAATTATACATCTACCTTAGTACAAACTGCGGATGGTGATTTCCATTGTGGTATGGATAATGTAATTTGGGATGCATGGAGCACTGTATGGACTGGTAATGATGTAAATGAAACTTATGTAGATGAGTGGGTAATTAATACAGAATTGAATAGAAGGGAAAAAAGAAGAACAACAACCACAACATCAACAAGAACAGGGTCAAGAACGAGACAAGGATATTATGATCATATTAGAGAAATCATTACTGACACAAATCAAGGTAATGTAGTACTAGCAAAAGAAATTATTCCTTATATGAGATCTAGGAATATTGCATTTACTGCAAGACGAATGAAACCAGGAACTCGTCTCTATGGTTTCTTTGATGGAGAAGATGTAAACAAATATGTGATTCCAAAACTTCTAGAAATTACAATGAAGTCTGGAGTATTTTCTGTAGGAGAAACTATTGTTGGTAAAACTTTAGATGGAACAGAATTGATTAGATTTAGATCAACTGCAGCTAATCATAGATCTGGACCTATAGATAATCCAAATACTTTCTATTATAGAAATCCTTATAATAGAGCTGAAAATATACCTTCTCTTTATTCATCAACTACTGAAATTTTAAATGTTGATACTGATAGTCTTGCTGCTAAAGCTGTTGGTGATTATCATGGTTATATTAGATCTGGAATTCAATTAGTAGGTCAAACTTCTAATGCTCAAGCAGAAATTAATAATATAAGACTTGTTAGTGATCAAACTGGTAGTGTTATAGGATCTTTCTACATTCCTAAACCAAATGTAGCAGAAAATCCAAAATTTGAAACTGGAATGAAGATGTTTAGGTTGACTAGCAGTAATGTTAATAGTCAACTTCCTGGTAATATTTTAACTGATGCATCACAGTCTTATGAAACTGCTGGTGTTTTAAGTAAGAATAGAGAAAATATATTATCTTGTAGAAATGTAACTCACGAAAAACAAGTACAAACTGAGACTGAAGCAATTACTGGACAGAGCACTGTAACTGTAAATACTACGGTATTAGAATCACAGCCACTACCAACACCAGAACCACCACCAACTCCAATTCCAGTAGCACCAACACCAGTACCTATTGCACCAGTCCCAGTAGAACCAACACCAGTACCTATTACACCAGTACCTGTATATTCTCCTCCTGTAGAACCAACACCAGATCCACCACAACCAATACCAGTAGCATTAACACCTATTGCACCTACTGGACCAACACCAGTATATGTTCCACCAACACCAGATCCACCAACACCAGTACCAACAACTGCTACTCAAGTCTATATGACTCTCTCACAGCATGATGTTGCAGGTGGAGTAGATTACACTGATCTAAATGATGGAACTGCATCTGAGGAAAATCAAGTTCTTGCGTTTGTACAGGGATTGTATAAAGATGAATTGGGTATTATTCCTGATGCAGAGGGTGAGGCATGGTGGACAAAACAAGCAACTGATATACTAGATGCTGGTGGAAGTTTAGAGCAAGCACAGGAAGAAACAAAAAATTCGTTTATGGCTGATATAAACGTAGTAACTTTTGGTGCAAGTGCTAATGATGGTGTAGCTCTTCTTGCAACAGTTGACACATCTGTAAATGCAGATGCTGGATATACTGGTTCTGAAGTTGCTGGTGACAATGCTCTTGTTCAAACAGTAGATGGTTCAGGAACTATAATTACTAATACAGCAACTGATACTAGGTTTGATACGGGTACGTCTACTACAGCAAATCTTACTCAAGATGAAGTGTGGGCAGCACAATTAACAACTGCTTATAAGGTTTTTGCACCTGCATCTCAGATAGAAGGTGATAAATTAGATACTCAAGTTCAAGGTTGGATTGATTACTTAAATTCAGGAGATAAGGGTGGAATTGCAGCTGCTATGGCAACTGTTAAGAATCATACATGGAATACTGATGCTGATAAGGAGATGCAAAGTGCACCTGCATGTAATGCTGGTGAGACGGATCCATTAGCACAATCATTCTTTGTAAATGAACCAAATGGAATATTCATTACTAGAATTGAAGTATTCTTTAGTTCTAAGGATGATCATCTACCATGTATTGTTCAACTTAGACCAATGCAACTTGGATTACCGACAAATGAAGTATATCCATACAGTGAGATAACATTAGAACCTGATCAAATTCAAACATCTATAGATGCTTCTGTCCCAACAACAGTGATATTTGATGCACCTGTATACTTAGCTGGAGGACAATATCATTCTGTTGTTCTTCTATCTCAAAGTAATAACTATAGGGCATGGATTTCTAGAATGGGTGAAACTGATATTCAAACTGTCAATTCTCCGATTGATGAGCAAATTGTTGTTTCTCAACAACCTTTACTAGGATCTCTATTTAAATCGCAAAATGGAGTAACTTGGAATGCAAGTCAATATGAAGATCTTAAATTTAAACTCTATAGAGCTAATTTCAAATCATTTACAGGAACTGTTAATTTCACTAATCCACCGTTAACAACAGTAAGTGAATTTATCAAACCACTTCCTAAAGATTCTTTAGAATTATCTTCTAATAAAGTTAGAGTTGGTTTAACTACTGTTTTAAATGATACTGCGTTAACTCTCGGTAATACAATTAGACAACAAGGAACAAATGCAACTGGTAATTATGTTGGTTCTGCAGGAACTGCTACTGGAGCATTAACTTTAACTAATGCTGGTATTGGATATACTCCTGCAAGTGGATCTACTACATTCAGTAATGTTTCTTTAACAACATTAACTGGTAGTGGTAGAGATGGAAAAGCAAATATAACCATCACTAATGGTGTTGCAGTTGCAGCAACAGTATCTCAAGGTGGATATGGTTATGTTATTGGAGATGTATTAACTGCATCTACAGTAGGTGTTACTTCTCTTGGATCCAATCTAAGATTATCTGTGGCAGGTCTTTCTGGAACTAATGAGTTAATTATTGATAATGTTCAAGGTATCTTTGAAACAGGTGCTGGAAAGTATCTTAAGTATGATAATAATGCTGGTGTTACTACAACTTTGAATGGTGAATTTAGTGGCAATGTTCTTCTTTCATCTGCACCAACATCTGTTTCTGATGGTTTACATATAAAAGTAAATCATTTAAATCATGGAATGTATTCTACTCAGAACTCCGTATCTATTAATGGAGTTCAATCTGATATTCCTGCTACATTATTAACAACGGAATATGATGCATCTGCAGTTGGTTCATTCTCTATTGAAGATGCAAGTGAATTTACAACCTTTGAAAACGTTGGAGTTGGAACAACAAATATTGGTTATGCAATGGTTGGAGATGAACTTATCTCTTATACTGGTGTTTCTGGTAATAGTCTTACTGGAATAACAACTAGGGGTATTGATGGAACTATTCCACAACTTCATCCTATAAATTCATCTGTTAGAAAATATCAATTATCTGGTGTTTCATTAAGAAGAATTAATAAAGATCACAATTTAGCAGATGCAACAGTAACTGATCCTATAGGATTGGATTACTATAATGTCAAGATCGATATGTCTGAAAATGGTTTAGACAGATCTGCAGGAGTATCTACTTATCCACAACTTCATTTCAACGAATCAGGATCTATTGGAGGTTCTATTATTAAGTCTACTGAAAATATACCTTTTGAAATTGTAAGACCTATTGTTGAGAACATTACTCCTGTTGGAACTAATGTTAATGCTCAAATTAGAACTGTTACTGGAAGTAGTGTTGGTGGATCAGAAACTCCATTTGTAGAAAAACCATTTGAAACAATTAGTTTGACTACGAATAATTATCTAGATTCACCTAGAATGATTGCTTCTCGTCTCAATGAAACAACTTCATTACCAAACATTGTAAATAATAGATCATTTACAATGAACTTAGAATTGTTTACTGGAGAATTATCACTTTCTCCAATGGTTGATTTAGATAGAGTTGCGGTAATTCTTGCATCTAATAGGGTTAATAATCCTATTACAAATTATGTAACTGATAATAGAGTTTCTACTCTAATTGATGATCCTAATGCTTTTGTTTATGCTTCTGTTCCTGTTTCTTTAGAGAATCCAGCAACTGCGATTAAGATTTATATGACTGGACATATCAATCTCTTTAATGATATTAGAGCTTTCTATGCAATTAGTAATGATCCTAATGAAGAGTTTGTTTATAACCCATTCCCAGGACATACAAATCTCTTGGAAAGTGGACAAGTTATAAATCCAGCAAACAATAATGGATTGCCTGATAAGTTGGTTCCTAAAACTGATAAACTTGCATATATAAGTCGTGAAGTAGTTTATAAAGATTATGAATATACTATTGATAATCTTCCCAATTTTAGATATTTTGGGATCAAACTTATAGGAACTTCTACAAACAAAGCTAATCCACCTCGGATTAAAGATTTGAGAGTAATTGCACTTGCCTGATATGGGATACCTAGATGTAGAAGGTCATGTTAATTTAGTTCGAGATGAACAATCTGGAGCTATATTAAATACTGATAATAGTCAATATAATCAGTACATGGCTCTTCGTAATTCTAAAGCACGAAAAGATAATAAAATTGATGCTATGGAATCTGACTTAGCACGTTTAAAGGATGATATTAATGAAATTAAAAGTTTACTTGGCAAATTAGTAAATGGCTAAAAATACTATTACTTTTGACCCTAGTTCTGGGGTTGCTTACGGAGTCAATCTTAACATAAATACTGGTGCTGATTTCAATAGTGAGTATACTGTTGTAAATACTTCAGGAGCTGCTTTTGATTTTACTAGTTGGACAGGATCTTCACAATTAGCTAAAAGTGTTTCTATTGGATCATCATCACATGCAATAGAGACTTTTGCAGTTGGATTTACTAGTGCTGCAGGAGGAGTATTTAAAATTTCTCTCGGTAAAAGTAGAACAAGAACTATACCAGAAGGAAGATATGTTTATGATGTTAACGTAAGTTCTGGTTCTACTACATATAGAATAGTATCAGGAGATGTGTTAGTTATACCTGGCATATCGTCGGCAGCATAAATATCTAAAATAGTAGATGAGTAAATGGCGCAACCTTCCACTAGATCTGAGTTAATTGAATATACTAAAAGGAAACTTGGCGCTCCTGTATTAGAGATTAATGTTGCAGATGAGCAAATAGATGATCTTGTAGATGATGCTGTTCAGTATTTTCAAGAACGTCATTTTGACGGTGTGTATCAAGCATACATGAAGTATAAGATAACACAAGAAGATATTGATAGAGGAAGAGCAAGAGGATCAGATCAGGCAGTAACAAGTAACGTAGGAATAACCACTACAACTGTAGATCAAACTGTTGGTATAACCACTCAATTTAGTTTTGAAGAGAATAGTAATTATCTTCCAGTTCCTCCATCAATTATTGGAGTTACAAAGATATTTCATTTTGATGGAAGTAACACTATAACAAACAATATGTTTAGTGTTAAATATCAGTTATTTTTAAATGATGTTTACTATTGGGGATCTACAGAACTCCTTTCATATGCAATGGTTAAGACATATCTAGAAGATATTAATTTTTTATTGACGACAGAAAAGCAAATTAGATTTAATAAAAGACAAGATAGATTGTATATCGATATTGATTGGTCGGCTGTTAATCCTGGAGATTATTTGATACTTGATTGTTTTCGTACATTAGATCCTAGTGATTATTCACGAGTATGGAATGATTCATTCTTAAAGAAATATTTGGTTGCTATTGTTAAAAAACAATGGGGGCAAAATTTAATTAAATTTCAAGGAGTTAAACTTCCTGGTGGAGTAGAACTAAATGGTAGAGAGATATATGAAGATGGTGTAAAAGAACTAGAAGATATTGCAGAAATTATGTCCAATACTTATGAGCTTCCTCCATTAGATATGATAGGTTAAGATCATGGCACTAAATCCATATTTTTTGCAAGGATCTTCTAATGAGCAATCGTTAGTTCAAAGTTTAATAAATGAACAACTCAAAATGTATGGAGTTGAAGTTTATTATATTCCTAGAAGATATATTACTAAGAAAACAGTAATAAAAGAAGTTATAGAATCTAAATTTGATAATGCTCTCCCTATAGAAGCATATGTAGATACCTATGATGGTTACGAGGGTCAAGGAACTCTTCTATCTAAGTTTGGAGTTCAATCTTTAAATGATCTTGGATTGATAATTTCTAGGGATAGATTTGAAAATTATATTACACCATTAATAAAAAATTTACCAAATATAGAACTTGCTACTAGACCAAAAGAAGGGGATTTAATATATTTCCCATTGGGTGATAGGTTATTTGAGATTAAATTTGTTGAGCATGAAAAACCATTTTACCAATTAAAGAAAACTTATGTTTATGAATTGCGTTGCGAACTATACAGATACGAGGATGAGGTTCTTGATACTGGAGTCGGAACTATTGATGATAATGTTCAAGAATTTGGATACATTGAAACTCTAACTTTAATAGGATCTGCTTCTACAGCAACTGCTACTGTTTTAGGAATAGGAACTACTGGAGGTGTGCAACAAATTCACATTTCCAATAGAGGACACGATTATACATCAGCACCAATAGTTGCTATTTCTTCTGCACCTTCTGGTGGTGTTACAGCAGTTGGATTCTCAACGTTGATTTCTTCTATCATAGATTGTGATGGAATGAAATCTTCAAAGGTTCAAGGAGTGCAATTAATCAATCCAGGTTATGGGTACACTTCTATACCATCTATAGTATTCAACGGTGGTGGAGGGGCAGGAGCAGCAGCTACAGTAGCAATAGGTGATGGGGTTGTAGGTATTGTTACTTTAACAAATCAAGGATCTGGTTATTCTACTGTACCAACAGTCGCATTTAGTGGAGCACCTGGTTCTGGAGTAACTGCTACAGGTATTGCTCATCTTAATAGTGTTGGTATTGTTACTCAAATAGGAATAACTAATGCTGGATTGGGTTATACTGTAGCACCTACAGTTACTATATCTTCACCTTATATGGAAAATAGTGGAGACTATGTATTTAATGAAGAAGTCATAGGATCTGTAAGTGGTGCTAAAGCAAGAGTTAAATCTTGGAATTCTACTACTAATGCATTAGAAGTTTCTATTGCTACAGGTGAATTTGAAAATGGGGAATTAGTTGAGGGTCAAGAATCGGGAGCAAAACATCAATATAGAAAAGTTTCTGAGGAGTTTTCTAAGGATACTTTTGCGGAAAATAATGAAATTGAAACAGCAGCAGATTCGATAATTGACTTTTCTCAAACTAACCCATTCGGAATGCCCTAAATATTTTATCAGGTAGTGTACCGAGACTTTAAATGTTTGAATATTTTTATCACGAAATTATGCGGAGGACCATCATTGGGTTTGGTTCTTTGTTTAATGACATCACAATAAAACACACGAATGATTCTGATTCGACTGTAAGTAACCTTAAGGTTCCTTTAGCTTATGGTCCAGTTCAGAAATTTTTAGCTAGATTAGAACAGCAACCTAATCTAAGTAAATCTATTCAAATCACATTACCAAGAATGTCATTTGAAATGACTGGTTTGAATTATGATTCAAGTAGAAAGTCTACAACCACTCAAACATTTTTAAGTCCAGTTGCAGCAGATAAAAAGAAGATAGCAAAAACATATTTACCAGTCCCTTATAATTTGGATTTTGAAGTTAATATTCTTACAAAATTGAATGATGATATGCTTCAGATTGTGGAACAAATAGTTCCATATTTTCAACCTGCTTATACAATGACAGTTGATTTGGTGAGCACTATTGGAGAGAAAAGAGATATTCCTATTGTACTTACTTCAATTACAACTACTGATGATTATGAAGGTGATTTTTCTACTAGAAGAGCATTAATTTACACTTTACGTTTTACAGCCAAAACATATATGTTTGGTCCTGTTCAAACAGATACTACCAAGGATATTATCAAGAAGGTTACTGTTGGATACGTTGCTGGTGGTAGAACTCCTGCACCATCTAGAGAAATGTCTTATAGTGTTACACCTAGAGCAACTAAAGCATATGGTGATACTATTGCTACAAGTCTAGGAGAAGATGTTGATGCTACGGAAACAGAGATTGAAGTAGGAAGTGCTTCTACAATTGAAGCTAAATCTTACATTTATATTGATACTGAAGAAATGTATGTAGAATCTAAAGTTGGTAATAAATTAACTGTTATTAGGGGTTCAGATAATACTACAGCAGCTGCTCATGTATTGGGAGCAGATGTTAAAGTGATAGGTGCAAGTGATGATGCAGCTATTGAATTTGGTGATGATTTTGGATTTGATGGTGTGGTATAATTATGACACAAAAATTTGATAAATTAGATAAAACTTTTAATGTTACTCCAGAAGTGGAAGTAATGAAAGAAGATGCTGTTGTTAAAAAAGAAAAACCAGATAGACTTACTAAAGATGATATAACAAGGGACTATGAATATACTCGTGGCAATCTTTATAGTATAATAGAGAAAGGTCAAGAAGCTATTGATGGTATTCTTGAACTCGCACAAGACAGTGAAATGCCAAGAGCATATGAAGTTGCTGGACAACTCATCAAGAGTGTTTCTGATGCCACTGATAAGTTGATGGATCTTCAGAAAAAACTTAAGGATGTAGAAGAGGAATCTTCAAGAAGACCAACTAATGTAACCAATGCATTATTTGTTGGATCTACTGCTGAACTTTCTAAACTCATAAAGAAAAATAGTGAGGAGAAATGACCGAAGATCTAAATGAGTTTTTCTCTTCCATAGGAAAAGCAAAAAAAGAAAAAGAAGAAGAACTCAATTCTATCATAGGAGAAGTGAGTGTTGATTCTATTTTTTCAGAAGCTTCGAAGGAAGTGGTAAAAGATAAGAAAGCAAAGGAAGAAAAGAAAGTAGAAAAAAAGAAAAAATTAGAAAAGGAAAAAAGACAAACAAAAGCACTTGAGGAATGGTTATACTCTGAAACGAAAGTAGAAGAAAAGAAAGATGATTATAAGGAGTTAGAAAAGGAAATATCAAGTAAGAAAAAACCTTCCAAACCAGCAGTAGAAGAGATAAAAGAGGAAGATAGTGTAGATAAAGCACTTAAGGCATTAGAGAAAGTTAAAACAAAAGAAGAAGTAAGAGAGAATATAAATGATCCAGAGATTGTAAAAATCAGAAGTGAATTAGAATATCTTAAAAATCTTGTTAATGCACAAGGGGGTGGAGGTGAAGTAAGGTTTGAATTTTTAGATGATGTTAGTAGAAATTCTGTAAAGACTGATGGATATCTAGTTGCATATGATGGTACAACTGGAAAGTTTATTGGAACTACTACTTCTCCTGATGCTGAACCAGCAGTATGGCAAGTTGGAAGTGCTGGAATTCATACAACTAAAAATGTTGCTGTAGGAACTACCGCAAGAGCAGATACAGCTTTATACATTCAAGGTGATATTTTCACCACAGGTAATATTTCTGCTGCTGGAACTGTAACTTATAATGATGTAGAAAATATAGATTCTCTTGGTATTATTACTGGTAGGAGTGATCTTTATATTGGAGGTAATGCTAGAGTAGTCGGTGTTATAACTGCTGCTAGTTATGTTGGTGATGGATCAGCATTAACTGGTGTTGGAGGTGGGAAGTTTGCATCAAATGCTACAGGTATTAATACATCTTCCAATGTTGGAATAGGAACTACAACAGCATCTAGTGCGTTAACTGTCAGTGGTGATGCTTATATTTCAGGTAATGCTAGAGTCGTTGGAGTGATGACTGTTGGTTCAGCATCTGTAACGATTGATGGTGATAATAATGAGGTTAGTGTTGGTATTGTTACTGTTACCAGTACTCAAATTATAGTTGGTGATAGTGTAAGTATAGATTCTTCTGCTTCTGGTATTAACTCTGCACCTAATGTTTTATATGTGGCAAAGGATGGTGTAGATACGGATAATGGAACATCTATAGACAATGCAAAATTAACAATTGCAGCTGCTGTTGGCATTGCAAAATCAGGAACAACAATTAAAGTTTTATCTGGCAATTATGTTGAACAGAACCCAATCGAAGTTCCTGCATTTGTTGCTATTGTTGGAGATGATCAAAGAACTGTAAAAGTTCTTCCAAATACTTCTACCAAAGATTTATTCCATGTAAGAAAAGGATGTAAGTTGGCAAACATGACGTTTAGTGGACATCTTTCACCTGCTGCTGCAGTTGGTTTTCCTACTACTGAAATAGCAGAAAATGTAGGTGGTGGTAAATGGAAAGGTCCATATGTTCAGAACTGTACAAGTGATACTACAACAGGGACTGGTATTCGTATAGATGGAGATCAGGCAAGATCATTGAAGGCAATGAATGTTGATGCATTTACTCAATACAATCAAGGTGGTGTTGGTGTTGCCGTGACTAATGGTGGATTTGCTCAGTTGGTTTCTTTATTCACTATTTGTTGTGATGAAGCAGTTACTTGCGATAAGGGTGGTCAAGCAGATATTGCAAATAGTAATTGTAGTTTTGGTACTTTTGGATTAGTTGCAAGAGGAACAGGAGATCTACAATTCTCAGGAGTAGTTACTTCTACAGCAGCTGCGTCTCAAGATAATATTTCAATTAATATAAGTACACCAACTATTAATATATCTGATTTTGATTATACCCATACAACTGGGATTGCTACTATTACTACAAGTTCAGATCACGGATTTGTTGTTGGTATGGGTGTTACTCTTTCTAGTATTTTATTGAATTGTACATACGGTAACAAAACATATCCACATAAGAATCCATATATCTTTGAAGTTGATGAAATACCAACTACTAGAAAGTTTGTTGTTAATGTTGGAATATCTACTCTTGCTCATACCTATGTTTCTGGTGGGACTGCAAAGGTTGATATTGATAGACCTTATGATGGACAGGCAGTTTATTTTGATACCCTATTTAAATCAGTAGAAACTATTACTGTATCGAATGGAGGAAGTGGTTATACATCTACACCTAGTATAACTATAGCAGATCCTAGTGGATCTAATGGAGAAACTGCTACAGCATTTGCTACTCTTGATGGTGATAGTATTTCTACTATTACAATTATTAGTAGTGGAAATCAATATACTTCAACTCCAAGTGTAACTATTAGTGGTGGAGGAGGATCAGGTGCGTCTGCAACTGCTAATATGTCTCCGATTTATTACACAATAAATAGTTCAAGCCCAGTAGTATCTGGAATCACAACTTTGACATTAGATGAAAATCTAATCAATTCAGTAGGAATTGGATCTACAGCATATTTCTATCAACTTAGTAGAATTGTTGCTAGTTCACACACTTTCGAGTATGTTGGTTCTGGAAATAATATTACAAGTGCTACTCCCAAACGTGGAGGAGTTACTGTTCAGGCAAATGAAGTTGTAACGCAGAATGGTGGTAAAGTGGTTTATACCAGTACCGATCAATCTGGTAATTTTAGGATAGGTGACGGATTACAAATTAATCAGAATACGGGTACAATTAGTGGAAGATCTTTCACTAAGAGTTTATTCTCTGAAATGACACCATTTATTTTAGCACTAAGTTAATATGGCGCAGTTAGCACTTAATAGATTTCAAACAGTAACACTTGAACTAACAACAAGTGAACAGACAGTGTACACTGCGCCAACTGGATATACTGCTATTGTTCTATATGCTCATGTAACAAATGTTGGGGGTGGAGCTGCTACTGTTACTTTGAAACATATAAGATCTAGTACTGAAACAGAAATTATAAAGAATGGAATTGTTCCAATTGCGGATGCTTTAATTCCTATGAGTGGCAAATTAGTATTAGAAACTAGTGATTCTTTAAAGGTTACAGGGAGTGCAAATAATATGCTTAAAATAATTGTTAGTCTCCTAGAAACTGCTAATTAATAACCATGCCATACATCACAGGATCAGATGTTCAAAATCTTTCAGTAACATCACTGAACACCAATACTCTGGATTTTAGTAATATAGGGAAAACAAGTTCCTCTATTTCCACATCAATTAGCTTAGATGCTAAAGTTTTGGTGTCATTGTCTACTGATACATATAGATCTGTAAATTTTCAAATACAAGCAGAACAGGGTAGCAATTTTAATATTACTACTATTAATGTGGTTCATAATCAAAGTACTGTATATCTTTCTGAATATGGGACAATTAATGAACCAGTTGGAATAGCAACATATAATGCAGATATTAATTCTGGAAATTTAAGACTTATAGGGTATGCTTCTTCCACAGCATCAACTACTTATAGAGTAATATACACTGCAACAGAAGCAAAACGCTAAATATAATGGTAGGAGGTTTTTAAATAATGATTGATTATAAAAATTTTCGTGCTAAAGGTGAAAACAATTCTTACACACGTATAAACGAAGCCACAAGATTACAAGCAAGAACGGGAAATATTATCATTGTTTATTTAAGTTGGAGAGGAAAGAATTACGTTCGACAAATGTTCTTCCCCCAAATTAAAAGACCCACACGCAGAGAAGTTCAGGATCAAGTGAGAAAAGTGTATCCTGATGCTAAACTCTGGAATTACCAAGTTTCCGATTATGACCCAGGAGAACCACTCCTCCAGACAGGAGGATCAACTTAAAGACTTAAAAAAGAAAGTTGATCAGTTGGAAAAAGTTTTAGATATGACAATAAAGACTAGAGAACACGATAAAAAATTTGGAAAATATGAAATGATGTAGGAGGTTATTATGGATGACATTTACTTAGGCAATCCCCTTTTAAAAAAAGCAAATGTTGCTCAAGAGTTTACTCAGGAACAAATTCTTGAATTTGTAAAATGCAAAGAAGATCCTGTTTACTTTGCTAGAAAGCATGTAAAGATTGTATCTCTTGATGAAGGTCTTGTTCCTTTCAAACCTTATGATTTTCAGGAAAAATTAATTAGAAATTTTCACGAGAATAGATTTAATATATGTAAGATGCCTCGTCAGACTGGTAAGTCTACTACGTCTGTATCATACTTATTACATTATGCTGTTTTTAATGATAATGTAAACATTGGTATTCTTGCAAACAAAGCAGCAACTGCCAGAGACTTGTTGGGTAGATTACAAACTGCTTATGAAAACTTACCTAAATGGATGCAGCAAGGTATAATTGCATGGAACAAAGGATCACTGGAGTTGGAAAATGGTAGTAAAATCTTGGCTGCGTCTACTTCCGCTAGTGCTGTTAGGGGTATGTCTTTCAATATCCTATTCTTGGATGAATTTGCTTTTGTTCCCAATCACATCGCTGAGTCTTTCTTTGCTAGTGTTTACCCTACTATTACTTCTGGTAAAAGCACAA
>VTLG01001278.1_pt1 | contig 14765 bp, 21 predicted proteins | sample 4694571 | NCBI WGS metagenome assembly VTLG01 (sample SAMN12604809, study PRJNA352737) | marine metagenome | biome: ENVO:00000447; feature: ENVO:00000209|ENVO:00000569|ENVO:01000036; material: ENVO:00002151; isolation source: viral sequences binned using virsorter ...
GGATAATTTACTGGATCAACCTCATGTGCGTTCTTTGGATTTCCATCTATTGACCAAACCACACTATCATTGAATGTTATATCACCACCTATTATATTCTTAGTTGGGAAATATGCGTATGCTAATGTTGTAGGTCTATCTCTAAACATTTTATCATCTTCTTTTCTTACAAATCTCATCTCTATATCTGCCTTTTTGTCATCATATATTCTCTTAAATCTTATCTCCTTTGTCCTTAACCCCCACTGTCTTAGTGCTATTGTCAATGCTTTATCCTCAAACTTACTGTTTGGGAAGTGCTGTGATTCATTAATTACCTTATATGTTACATAACCATATTCCTTACCATTTTCTTTAACAGGTTCCCACTTATGCTTCCACTCATCTATTTCCTGTGTACTCACGCCATATTGTAGTTCTAATTCTTCACTGGTTTCAAATTTTTCATTATTATCTTTTATAATACAGAATTTATCTTTTGTCATATTACTCATCATGTTATCCATATATAAAAGTTTATTTGCTTTCCATATAGGAAATTGCTTCCTTACCACTTTCTAGTTTGACGTTTATTCGTTTATAATGGTCTGTTTCATAGCGATCTAATCTCTCTAAATCCTCATCTGACACCATAAATGTCTTACCTACAACAAAATCACCATCTGATTCTTCTATTGTTGGATATACAAGAAACTTACTATGAAGTGTTCTTTTATAATTATTAAGAATATCATTACCTGTTTTTACATCCTTTTGTAGCACTATTCGTCTTGTACCATCATTCATTAGAGATCCATATACAAACAAAGTGTAATTCATATTATGTGTGGTTAATTTCAACTTAAAAACTTATTCTTCATCTTGCATTTCTTCTATTTTATCTTCTGCTAAAAGTGTAAGTTTCCAAAAAGTCCTTTTTGTCTTGGCTGATATTTTACTTGGGTCTTTTTTCCCAAATGCCAACCCAAACCAATCTAAAATCTCGGAATAATCATCAACATTAAACTCAACCATTATTTATATGCCACCCTCTCTACAGCATCTAATATTCTGTTGTATAGTTTAGGATCTTTATTCTGTATTAGTTCTGCTATTCCCTCAATTCCACCCATTAACGCACCTAAGAACACTTCATAATCTGTATCACTTTCAAATCTTGCTACAGGTTGTGGATCTTTTAAACTAAAAGCATCTCTTAATACCTTCATTGCTTCACCTATTACTTTCCATTCTTCCATATTTTATTCAAAATGTCATCAGTATTATAGATTTTGTGGGCTGATTAGTTACTTCAGACCTTCTGTAAACAGATATGCAAACTCACACCACCCACAATCTTTATATTTACTGTATATACTTAAATTTATGGCAAATATACTAGGTAGAGATAGTGAAGAAGATAAACCAAAAGGTAAATGCAAGTGTTCACAAACTTCAAGACATGTTGATTGTGAAGAGCATGGTTATTAGTTGTAATATTTTACAAATCTTGACGTTTTTCTAACAAAAGTTTATATATAATCATTAATTTCATAGTATATGGGACTCACCGATAGAATCAAAGGTGTTTTTAGGCTTTCTAGTAAGTCATACACAGAAACAACCGTTAGACCAAGCGTAGCACAGCCATATATGGCTACCGATACAGGTGCTAAACTACCAATATTTCCATTTCCATTAATTATGATTTATGAATTAGCAGATAATGTTGATTCTTTGCGTATACCAATAGAAACACTAAACCGTGAAATGTTCAAAAACGGATTTGAGATAGTTGAAAAATGGAAATATAAATGTAATAACTGTGGAAAGGAGTTTCAATACAAACCACTAGCAGATGCTGTAAGAGATGAACAGCCATTTGAGACGAATGATGATAATGAGAAGATAATTGGAGCTTCAACAACAACAAAAGCACTTGTTTTGAAGAAAGAGGATGAATCACTACAATGTGATACCTGTTTATCACATGATCTATTGAGACCTGTTCCTGAAAATAGGAAAAAACTTGAAGATATTTTAAACAAGCCTGTAAACTCCAACCAACAGAGTATTGAAGATATTTCAAGAATGATTGAGAGGGATCTTGAGATAGCAGATAACGCATACGTTCTACTTTTGAAGAATTATTTCATAAATGATTCGACAGGTGAGATAGTACCTGAAAAAACAGAAATAAAAGAGATTTTGAGAATAGATCCTCCACAAGTAGCTATGATAGCTGACAGTGATGGTAGAATTGGATATGATGACAAACATAACCCTGTATACGTTTGTCCAAAGTTTGAACATCGTGGAAAACGTCTAACATCAGAAAGATGTGATGTTTGTGGAACAAAAGCATTAAAAGCAGTTTGTGAAGTTAATTCAGTATATTCTATAGGCATACCACAGCCAAAAAGAGTTATTTATGGTGAGGGTGAGATAATTTGGCGAGCTGGTAAGTACAGACCTGGACTACTATATGGATATTCACCAATTTATTCAATTTGGTCTAAGGTTATGTCATTATCTCATATGGATGAGTATATTAGAAAATACTTTGATAAGATGAGACCACCAAGAGGAATGTTAGTTATTGCATCAAGAAATTATGAAACATTTAGAAAGTCTTGGGATGCGTTAGAACAAAAGGCAACAGAAGATCCTTATATGATACACCCACTATTAGTTGAATCAGATAAACCTGGTGGAAAGAACATGGCACAGTGGCTAGACTTTACTGGATCACTTAAAGAGTTAGAATTTATTGAGATAAGAAGAGAATTAAGAATGATCATCGGTGCAATATACGGTGTACTTCCGTTATACTTCGGTGAACTTCCTACTGGTTGGTCACAGGAAGGGTTGCAAGTTACAATTACAAACAGGGCAATAAAGTGGGGGCAGGACATTCTTAAACACACATTCTTTGATAGAATAGCATTAATAAACGGTGTAGAGGATTGGGAATTAAGATTAAAGACAGGTGAAGAAACAGACAAACTTAGAGATCTACAGATACAGGGTGTTGAGATAGAAAACATGCTTGCATTACAACAATTAGGATTTAATATAACACGAACACACACAGGTGAGTTCAAAGTATCAAAAGATCCGGTTATAACAACAGAAGATCAATTCTTAGGAGTTACAACAGATCCAACAGAAAATGATCTTGGTGATGAGGGAAGAGGTAGAGGTACAGCAGCACCAAAGGAAGATACACAAAGATTTGAGGGTGAACCAAAGAGATCATATCCATCAAGGGTTGGTGGTCAAATGCAGGGACAACCAGCAAAGAAACCACAAGGGCAATCAAAGAAATCAGTAGACTTGACAAAGAATTACCCAGATGGAATAAGACCAGATAACTTTGAAGTTGTGAAGCAAACACTACAAGATGCAGTTGATTTTGGTTGGAAAAAGACAAAAACTGTGGATATGTTAAGAAAGAACGCAAGAATTACAGTAAGACAGGCAAGAGAGATAGTTACGAATGAATTAGGAAACACAAGGAGGTGGGAAGATGGCGATAAAGAATAAAGAAGTTAAACATAAACATGGTAGTGTAACACATTCACATGAGGGTGGAGATAAGAAGCATGTTCATAAAGAGAGTGTTAAAGTCAAAAAGGAAAGTAAACCAACAAATGTGTATAACGCTGACTATAGTCTCATAGATAATAGTATTGAAGAGATTAAAAAAGCATGTAGAAAGGTTTCTACAAATTCATACGCAACAAATAATGTTTATATCATACTACAAGATGCACTAAAGAAAATTTTAAACGCAGAGAAGTGATATGCCAACTGAATTACCTGTAGATACTGGTGGTCAAGATATTGGCAAGAAGCTCTGGGAGAAACATCAGAAGGATGAATATACTCATGTAAACCATTACAAAGAAGCTATTTGTATAAACTGTTTTAAGAAAGACACATGTGCAGCAACAATAGTAATGATTTGTGGTGAATGTGCTGGTAAGCGTGGAAGGGAACCGTTACTAGCAAAGGTTAGTGATAAATTCTACGGTTTATGTTATTTCTGTGGTGATTATAGATTCCATTTAGAAGAAATTAACGCCAGATTCTGTCATAAATGTCATAGGAAAATAGCAGATGTAACAAAAGCATATAACAAAGCAGGTGGTTTTATGAATACCGATCCATTTTGGAAAAGATTAAAGAAAAAGAATGGAAAGGATTGGAAGCATATATTCATGAATAATTCAGGAAATAGAAGATAATTTAAATACATTAAAAGTTAATATTTTTCATGATAGATACCCTAGTAGAGAACTCATTAGTCATTATAATAGGTATTCTAGCAACTGCCGGATTTGGTGGGATTGCAGGATATTTCAAGAAAAGAACAAACTGTTTACAAAAAGTGGCTGATGATATGGAAGATATGAAGAAAAGGGCATATAGAATAGAAAAAGCCCTAATTATTTTAACTAAAATGCAAGATGATGCAATAGAAAAAACACACCCTGAATTAAAAACAGAGTGGGAAGAGATAGTTAAAGAGTTATTAAGTAATAACGGACATTAGATAGAATCTTTTATTTTCTTTCTTTTCATTTCCTTACCCTTCTTATAATTTTTTAGGTCTGGTGGGGTAAGAAGAAATTGTAACAATACTGTAATATCATCTAACCTATCATTTATTTCATGGAGCTGATCAACTATTTCTTGAAAACCAGCCGTTCTAAATATAAAACTTGACACCATTATATGAAAAAATTTAATCTATCGTTTGTCATATCATAGAATTTCTGTGTAAGTTTGATTTTTGTCTTTTTACTTGGTCTACCACCCACTACTTTATCAACATTGAGTGATAATAGTGGTTTTCTTAATTTTCTTGGGAAGAACTCTAATTTATTATTTTTTGGATTATAGAATACATTATCTTTCTCTACTAATATTTCATCACCTTGAATCCATTCACGGCATTGACCATTAGTAAAATGACAAATAGATCTAGAAAAATCTACTCTCTCTTTAAGTTTTGTTGTATTGGTTATAACCCATAGTTTTTGATCTTCTTCTGCTGGTTTAAGATAGAATTCTAGAATAGGTGTTTGGAATGTAAAAGCATCTGTCTTTCCCTTGTACAGTTTATCATAATCCTCTTTTTTGTAAATATAAATTGAACTAGCCATACTTTCTCATGGTTATACTTAAATATAAAGGCTTCTATATAAAACCATGCAGTTGTGTGAAACCTGTGATCATAAGAAATATGGATATTCAGATGGGTTTAATGAAGTGTGGATTTGCTATAAATGTGGTTCGTTTGATGGTGTATCATCAAATAATGATGATTTTGCACAAGTTGTAACTAAAAATCCACTAATATTATTAGAATTAATAAAAGAAAATAAGTTAGAACCAATAAGCAGTGAATAACTCTTATAAGACAATTTTGAGATAAGTTTTTAAGTATGGACATATTGTTCATATTTATGGTATTGGAACCTTTAATCCTTGTTGCTGTTGCATCAGCAGTAGGAGCTGGGCTAAATACACTACGAGGATGGTTACATTCAGATGAACCCTATTCTGCAAGACATCTTGCAGGTTCTTTGATTATAGCCGTGTTCGCAGCATTAGCACTGGCACAAGTCCAAGTCACTGACGGATTATCCTCAGCAGGAATAATCTTAGTTGGTCTGATCACTGGATTCACTGCTGACTACGTGGTAACAAAGGCAAAGAAAGAATCTGCCGAATAAGCAGACGTATGGGCTTAAAAGGTGTTTTTTTACACCCCCCTTTTACCCTTTTTACAATATCTTTATAAATGAAGAGAGAATATTCATTATAATGGATAAGTTGTTCTTTAGGACATTGGTAACTAAGAGTTTAGTTCCTAATAGTAAAGCAGATGATGAAAGATTTTTCGAGGGATTACTAACTGTAGAAATGAAGGATAAACAGGGCGAAGTTACAATAGTTGAAGAATTATATAAAGTTCTTCCAATTTGGATGGATAGGGGAGCACCTATTACAGATACACACTCTAACAGGGTTGTTGGAAAGGGAATAAACTACGCAAGAACAGAAGCTCAAGATGCAGAAGGTAATGTATATCCAGCTATTAAAATAACAGGTAAAATACACAAAGATTATGAATTAGATGATGATATTTGGAGTAAAATTAAATCAGGTGAATATAAAGGACTAAGTTTTGGTGGAGCAACAAAAACTGATAGACAACCAGTAAGAATGAAGGATGGATCTATAGCATATTCATTAAGCGATTTAGAACATTATGAAGTTGCAGTTTGTGAAGATCCAGCAGTTCCATTAGCATTAATTACAAACACTGATCCAATAGCAAAAGCAACAGTAGAACATGAAGATTTAGGAAATGGTAAAATGAAGATAAAATGTGATAAATTTGGTTGTTATGTAGATAAAGTTGATTTCTCAAATGCCGATGGTGATAGACACGGTATGTACAATCAAGATGTTCATGAAGATGAGAGTTCAGGCAGAAAATTAGGTAAAAAAGGCGTACATGGTGATCAGTTACCAATACCATCAGAAACAAGAACAGATGCAGTATTTATTGAAACACCATTTCAAAAAGATGATGATAGTGGTAAAGATAATTCAGGAGATGGATCAGGTGGATTTGGCAATGAAAAAGGCAATGAAGGAATAGGTGAATGGCAAGGTACAGGTTATCCACAGCCAAAAGAAGCAGATAAATCACAAGTTGGGCAAGAGAGATATGGTGGTGTTAGAGGATTAGGTGGATATAATACAGCACAGCAGGGAAGTGAACCAACTGCACAAATAACAGAAGTTCCTGAAAAAGAGGAAAATAACACTAAAAAACAAGAAATATATATAAAGGAGCAATCTTTAAATATTGATAACAACATGGCAGACGACAAAGAACTTGAAGAAAAAACTCATTTAAAAGCAGAAGAATCTGCTGAAGATGAGGTCTCAAACAAGAAAAAAGATTCTGACCGAGAAGAAGAAGAAAAAGCAAAAGCTTTTGAAACTTCAATCAAAACTAGTCTCGATGGCATTACTGATCAATTAAAATCAGTAACAGATTCATTGAAAGGTATTGATTCTAGAGTGAAAGCCCTAGAAACACCAACCGATCTACCAGCTAAACCAGCCGTTTCTGACAGTGAGGACATTGGAGCAGATATTACTGTCCCAGCAAAGCCTTATCCACAAGGAACACAAGCCGGATTAGATGATGACGGTGATGAAACATCTAACGATGCAGCACCTTCAATGCAAGAAAAACCATTGAACAAAGCTCAAGACGAGCAAAAACTAGTTCAGAAATCTGAACACACTATCACAACCGAAACCCCAAGACCAATGGCTGCACTTGAAAAAGCAGGTGAAGTTCAACAGGACTTTAGCCCAATTTTGAAAGATGCAAGAACACAAGGTTATGAGGGATTAAGTAACGTGGCAAGAGATATTCTAAAAGGAAAATACTACACACCAACACCAGAAGAGGTAGCAGGTTTCTAAAATGGCTCAAATAAAGACTATTGACGAACTTGAAGCACTCTACTACGGTTACAACAGAAACTTACTAAGAAAAGCAGATGCACCAGCAACAACCTCCACAGCAGGCGTTTTTAACGCAGTTTATGGAGCATACGCATGGGCTCAACTTAACTTAGAAGCAAACGCATTTGGCATATTGCCCAAATATCCGTGGGATAAATCTGGATGGAGGGTTATTACTGCAAAACCAACTCTAAATACTAACCAAGGCAACACTGCTTTAGGTGGTACAGCAGAGGGTGGTAACATTGCTGAAACAGTAAAACCAACACTACAAGAAATTGATGTACGACCAAAGACAGCACAGTTGCCTTTCAGTGCATCAGAAGTAATGGAATGGTTGGCAACGCACAGCAAGGATGACATTTGGGGAGGACTTGGTTCACTCCGATTGTATATGGCAGTACAGCACAAAGAATTCCTTAACAGACAACTACTTGCAGACGTAGAAGGTACAGTAACAGGATCTGGTACATGGGCAGGCACAAGCGACTTTGAATCACTTGACCGAATTGTTTCATCTAACGCAGAAGAAACTGCATTAGGTGCATCAACCACTGGTTATTATGATCCATGGGCAGCTAACGCAACCATCGACAGAGATAGTTCATCAACCTTTGATAGTACAGTTGAGTCAGCTTCCGGAACCATTGGTACAAATGGTGTCTTAACAGACGATACATTAAGATCTTTCTTACGAAAGATTCGTATTGCTGCTGGTAAAGATCCAAATGTTTTCCTAGGTTCACATGAAGTATATTCTGAAATACAAGGCTTATACATGCCTTCTGTCCGTATTCCAAACCCATACGGTGAAGCATTAGTACAAGTTGATGTAAATGGAATCCAAACCTTTAAGGGTACAGGAGTTGGAATTCACGTAGATTCAATTTACGGAATACCATTCATACCATCAAAGGATGCCCCTAGCGACTCTGGTGATTCATCAGAAATCGGTAGATTATTCGCATTTGATACTTCGGATGCTGAGGGCTACGGTTATCCAAGAATTGGAATTCAAATCGCAATCCCAACAGAATACTATGAAGCAACAAGACGTTCACCTGGTTATCCATTCGTAAACAACGCATTTGTTGAGAAAGGTGTATTCAGGACTATGGGCGAAACTGTTTGTAGACATTTCAAATCTCAAGGTAAGATAAGAGATATAAAACTCTAGAATAAAATTGAACGCCCTTTGGGCATTTTATTTTTTTAATCTTTATATTAACGTGTGTTATACACTAATTAGTGAGAGTCAGAGCCTTACACATTCTAGGGCGTTGGAGTCCTAAACAAAGTTAAACAATTTCCCCTCTAGTGTAAACTAGGGGGTTATCTTTATTAATAAGCCATATAAAAGTATCATATGGCATTAACAATCAGTTCATCAGATTGGACAAACGCTAACGTGAGAAAAACTCTCTCATGGCAAGCAGCTTTGGTATCAAAGTTGCGAGTATATGCTGTCAAAGTTACCTTCGGTGGCTCTGACAACTATGCAACCAACGGAGTGTCTGCTGACCTCAAAGAGGGCAGAATATCTACACTCGTTGCAGTGATTCCTACATTTACGGATTCATTACACAAGGTAGAATATGACAAAACCAACGAAAAAATCAAATGTTATACAGTTGGTGGCTCTGCTGGAGCAGCATTTGCAGAATTAGCAAACGCCTCAAACCTTACAAACAGTAAGGTATTTGAGTTCCTAGTCATAGGCTACTAGAAGTCCAAAAAGCCGTCTTTTTTTTCTTAAAGTTTATATATAACAGAAATTAATAACAGGTATGGTAGAACTAAATCATAATATTGTATCATTCAATGCAGATACTCTTATAAAAGGAGATCATGGTGTTGTTGTAGCAGTATTTTGTACAAAGAAAGGAAGCTCTGGCGCAAAATGTATTCTGAAAAATGGAACAAGTGGTTCAGGTACAGCAGAATTTACTATATTCGGTGAGATTGAAGGAAACTATCAAAACATTCATAGAAGGTTTGAGAGTGGAATCTATGCTGATATAACAGGTTCGGCAGAATGGACAGTAGTATTTAAGTAGTAAATTTAAATACTTAACAAACTTTTATAATATATGGCAACGACATACTGCACAGTTGGGGATGTATCTGATTTTCTTCGTGTACCTATCACATCAACAACATCACCAAATAAGGCACAGGTAGAAAAGATAATAAAAAGGAAAGAAGATGAACTTGATCGAAGAATGGGTCATGCCTGGAGATCAAAAACAATAACAAGAGAACTACATGATTTACCACTACTTTACACTTTTGGTTGGGGTACACCTATATTTTTGGCACATAGAAATATTTACGAATTTGATGTAGATCAGGGTGATAAAATAGAGATTTGGCAGGGTGCTTCTTCTAATTGGGAGAATATATTAGGAAATAGTACATGGTATGATGTTAATTATGAAAGAGGAACAGTTCATCTAAGAGGTTATATATTTTCAATTTTAAGAAAAAACAGAGTTAGAATTACATATAGATACGGTGGCGAAAAATATGCTGGTGATTCAACAATACCATTGGATATTGAAGATGCTATTGTCAAATTAACTGCAATAGAGCTTGTAAATACAAGTCTTAGAATGGACAGACTACCTATGGGTGGCACTGGAGTTGATCTACAAGCAGTAAAAGCTAGATGGGCAGAAGATGTTGAAAAATGTGTCGATAATCGTAGAGAAGTATATGTGATACCATAATGGCATTTAAGTTTAAAACATTGACCGGACAAGTTATTTGGGTTGGTACAAATATTTTTAGAATATCAGGATTAAAAAGTGGTGTTGTAAGAAGATTCAAAAAAATACAGGAAGATAAAACAGTTACGTTTGATGACTTGGAAAAAGTATTGGAAAAAATATTGGCAGAGCAGGGTTTAGAAGAAACAAAAAAATGGTTAAGAGATAACAAATTTTCAGAAGATGCAATTAATGAATTATTGGTCTATAATTCAGATACAAAACAAATTACCGTAAGAGGTGAATTAGAGGATGCTTTGGCTTATGAGTTTTTTGGTGTCCCAAAAAGAAGATTCCCAAACGTTGAAAATTTAAGAGGGTGGGTTAAAAATAGGGTTTTAACAAGAGATATGAAATTAAAAAACGAATATGAATCAAAAACTGAAAAAGGTAAGGAAAATATGTTAAAACAACTAACATTCTTATTTGGAAGGCAAATCTATAATCATGGTCTATCAAGGCAGTATACAACACAGGAATTAGATCCCCAAAACCCTGATAGGATATATGTAATTTGGCAGGGTAGAAAACATGAAGTTCCAAGATATACCCCAACAGAATATGGAGTTGGTGAATAATGGGAATAGCAACATATACATCAATAGATGATTTAATTGACATGATAAAATCCAAATGGAACACAAGTACAGGTGGACAAATCCCAAGAGTTGAAAGAATATGGGATGAGAAAACCATTGGTTTTGGAGATATTGAGTTAAAGAAGGGTATAATTTTGATAGAGCCATCAGATGAAAACATTAAATATTTTGGACTTTATGGGGTAGATCACCTTCACACCATTGATTTAACCTTAGATATTAGGTCATATCAAAGTTTAGACAGACATTCTGAACTTGTAGGTGAAGTATCAAGAATATTAAAGGATCAGATTAGAAGGGCTGATTTTGTGGATTTAAGGATAGTTGGAACTGTCCCACTTAGTAGATTATATAGGAATATGTTTAGACATATGATAAGAATAAAATATAGACGAATGAATCCATGATATTGCCCAAAATCTTTATAAGCAAAGAACTAGAAATCATAGTGATAGAAATATGGTAAGAACAGGAGCAAATTCGTATGTTAGGTATGGATGGCAATCAGCATTTGGTACAGCAGCAGGAGATTCTGCATTAGACAAACCATTCGGAATAAATCAAAGATTAACAAACTGGTCATTATCAAACAGCCCAAAAGACTTGGCAACATTAGGTCAGGTAGAACTTGACGACTACGCCTACGGACAGCAAACAGGAAGTGCTGGGGTTGATTTTGTACTTTCAAATCCTTGGATATTTAGAGCAATTTATGGAGCACCATCATCAAGTACAACATCAGGTGTGACAACTCATACTTATGGAACTACTGGTGGAGTACACGCAGCAGCAAAAAATGTTCAACCATTTACCACAGAAGTTGGTTTTCAACCAGAAAACGCAACAAACACAACCGTAGTCAGAAGAGGAATCGGATGTGTATTAAACTCACTTGGAATTAACACAACTGTTGATGGAACAGTAAACTGTTCAGCAGATATTTCTTATGGTCAGGAAGATCACACTTCAGGCTCAGTTTTCACAACTGGATTTGACACAACACCACCAACAGATGACATTGCATTTCCATATACATTTGCACATGGATCAGTAAAGTGGAATAATGGTTCTTCATTAGCAACAGTAGCAGAAGTACAAGATGTAAGCATTACATTTGCACAAAATCCAACATTATTATATGGAGTAGGAGATCACAAAGCAGTAGCTTCATTCAGAAGAGTTCTTGACATTACAGGTAGTTTCAGAGCATCATGGTTAGATGAAAAGAAAATAAACCAATTATTAGATCAGATTAGATCTGATGGAACAGCAAAAGAAACAGTAGGAACAGCAACAAGTGTTGACCTTGAATTATTCTTTACAAATAGTGCTTCAACAACAAGTGAAAAATCAATAAAGGTAAAATTGGAAGGAATTAGACCTGATTCAGTTGCCATTGATGGTATTCAGCCTGTAGAACCAGTGTTTGAAAACATAGCATGGCGTACAAAGAGAGCAAGTGTAGTAGCAGTAAACGCTGTCGGCACAGCAAAGTAGTTAAAAGAGAAAGCCTTATATATAGTACATATAATATACATTCTATGGCAATAAAGTCATTCAATATAACATACAAAGGAGCCCAAACCCCTATTGAATACGAAGATGATATGCCTTTCGGAAAGTTTGAAGAAATAATTAGAAAGTGTTCAAATTTTAGGGAAGGTACAAACCCAGTGGATAATGTACAAGTGTATAGAAAGGAGATTCTACTAGGAACTATCACAAAAGCACCATTCGAGATTTCTGAGGAAGGATTAAACAGTCTCGGCTATAAGGAAGTTACCATTATGGCAGATAAGATTCTCGCATCCTACCCTTTAGGGAGTTATCTCAATCAGATGATGAAGCCCTTCGAGGAATCAATGAAGAAGAGAAATTAGTATATACAGTATATCTTACGTGTGCATCACAATTTGGCTGGGATAAAGAGCAAGTGGATAGGCAACCCTTTAAATATCTAAAGAATATGCTTATAATGTTCAAAGAACAGAAGCTTATATCATCAGGTGTAAAGAACGTAGGTATGCCATTTGGTGAACAAAAGGAATATGGATTGCCACAGCCTAAACTTCCACCACATAGAAAACCAAGAAAAAACAGGCGAAATCACAAATAATATAAAGGACAAACTTGATATTCATATATAATGTCAGCAGAAAATGAAGAGGGTGGATTATCAGTAGGATATAGTTCAGAAGATAGGCAGAGACAGGATAAAAACACCCAAGCTTTAAGACAGTTAAATGAAAATATGAAGAGTTTTAACAACGCATTAAAACCACTTCATGAATTTCATAGAACGGCAGACACATTTAGAAAAAACGCAGAGCTGTTAGGACTAAATAATAGGGAAATTAACCGTATGACTAAAAGAATGGAAAAAATGGCTGATGCATTGCATAAAAATGATGCTCAGAAGTTTGTAGATGATGTGTATAAGAATATGCCAAAAGAGATCACAAAAGGAATTAAAGGTTCTCTCTCACAAGCTATGACAAAAATAGGTGATAAATTATACACCCTATTCCAGCCAATGATAAAGTTTGCATCTGGTATATCAGCAAAAATAAAAGGTTTGGGAGTGGGAATAGCAGCAGCAATAGCAGCAGCCATAGGACTTTCATTTGGAAGAGTTATAGAATCATCACCTTTACTTCAAGCAGTTTTAAAAATAATGAATACAAGCCTGACGTTAATACTGAGACCTATAGGTGATCTTGTTGGTTCTGTATTAAGACCATTAGCACTTTATTTTCTTAAAGATGTAGCTATACCATTTTTCAGGGCATTTACACCAATGGGTAAAGATTTTTCCGGAATATCAAGATCACTTGGAGCATTATTACTAAATCCTATTGGAGTAATAACTGCTGGAATAATTAAAGGTATGCAGGCTCTTGGATTAGGAGGAATTGTTACACCAGAAAATCAAATGAAGGCTGATCTTCAATTCAAAGATCCTGCTAGATTATTCAGGCAACAAATGGGTATTGGTGAATTTACTCATGGTGGTAGTTTGATTCCAAAGAGAAATGAATTAATGGGTATGGGAATAGAAAACTCTCAAACTTTTAAACAAAGTGGAATGGGATTTGATGAATTTATTCAAGCAGAGTTGGAAAAAGATCCAACAGCAACATCATTATATGAATTAGGAAGTTGGCAGAAATTAGCAAAATTAAGAAAAGACCTAACTGAGTCTGGGTTTGGATATATGGTTAATCCACAACAAATTCCAGCAGGATCAGGAACCAGCCCAAGTGGACAACAACCACAGGTTGTAACTCAAGGTGGTGGTGGAATTTTTCTTCCTGAAGTGTTAGCAGAAGAAGAAGAAGTTAGAGAGGACAACATTGATGCAATCTCAATATTAGGTGATACAGTGATAAGTGATGGGGAACAGCATAATGATAATATGAATGACCTTTATAATGAACAGGAGGATATTTGGTCAACTATAATTTCTGGTTACGAGTGGTTTGCAGGTGGTGTGGATGAAACTGCTAAGAATATTAACAGTAGTTTAGAATGGTTATATGGTGGTATAGAAGAAGCGTGGAAGGGACTTGGTGATTGGAATATAGTACAAGAAGCATATGCAGAAGAAATGGATTCTGCTAATGATCAGTTAGTTCATGATGTAAACAAATTAGATAGAGTTCTAGATAAAGGAACCTTTGATATAGGTAAATCAATATGGGATGGATTAAATTGGATGGGTGAAACAATATCAAATGGTATATTTGGATTTGGTGAATCCATTGAATCAGGAATAACATGGCTTAGTGAATTAATACATGGAAGTGGAACTGAAATTAATAACACATTATCAGGATTAAACTATTCATTTGCAACA